>Ga0208867_1000017_pt1 | contig 66213 bp, 82 predicted proteins | sample CryBogCBE05Oct08_FD_185505 | JGI IMG/M metagenome (GOLD analysis project Ga0208867, IMG submission 185505) | Freshwater microbial communities from Crystal Bog, Wisconsin, USA - CBE05Oct08 (SPAdes) (version 2) | ecosystem: Environmental > Aquatic > Freshwater > Lake | place: Crystal Bog... | reverse complement strand
AGCCAGTTTGTGGCATTATATTGAACATCTTGTGCCATAGGAGTCGGCACATTTTGTGCTGGCTTCTTGGCTGCTTCGAGTTGTTGTTTCTTAAAATGTTGCAATTGCTGAAGTTTTTGTTTAGAATCAGTCAATTGTTCCAAATATTCAATTTGAGCTGCGGCATCATTAGCTTGAGCTGCTTGCAACATCTTCATTTTTGCATATTCGACTTTTGTTGCTTCATCTTCAATCGTTTTATCGATTTGATTAAGTCTGAATGATGTTGCTGTGTTCTCAAGTGATGCTAAACGTCGAGCTAACTCTTCGTTTCGTCTCTCAAGTGCTGTAATTTTGTGTTTTGCAGATGCCTCACGTTGTTTTGCGAGTTCTTTTTTTAATCTGCGCTCTTCACGACGAGCTTCACGTATTTTTTCACGCTCATCTTCATCGGGTTCTTCGTCAGATTCGTCATGTTGATCATTTTCGTCATCATGATCGTCTTCTGCTGGTGCTGGATCTGCAGATTGCTCTACTTCACCGCCCTCTTTTTGTTCTTTTGGCGCCTCATCATCAAATTCTTCTGGTAAATCGGCAACCTTGGCTAGAACACTTCCATCGTCTTGTTCCTTAATAGGAATATTTAGTTCTTTTTTATCTTCTGCCATTGTTTTAGCTTTCTACAAAGTTAATTAATCAACAAACGCTTTCATTTTCTGCGCAAATTCAAAATTTTTGATGCGAGAAATGATTTCGCGAGCCTGTAATGTGATGAAAACGACAGGACTGCCATCATCACCAGCGTCAACAACAAAGCGATCACCACCATATTTGATTGTTCTTACTAAATCGCCTTCTTTACACCACGGACCTTCAGGCCATAGTTCAAGAGTAAACGGATCTTTGTAAGCAAGCGGTCCTACTTGTATGACTTTTGCTACAGTTTCGTTAAATTTAAGTGTTTGTCTCGTTTCGTCTACCAATAAAATCCCACCTTTTGATTTAGATTTTTCACGTCTTAGCTGAACTAACACGCGATCACCTGCAACTTCTAGGCCTGGATCTACAATTGGAAAACATTCTAACTCAGAACGTGTATCTGGTTCTGCGTTTGCTACAATATCAAATGCTGCCATTCGGCAATCTCCTTTAATTTTTACAAATTATGATTCTTGTTCGTCATCTTCGGTCATCAAACCATCAAGTAAGTTTAAACTTGCTTGTAAACCTTGATAATTACCAACTAAACGCTGATAAGATTCAATGTTGATTGCATGACCTGCGGTTAATGACTCCGCAATTCTTTGTTGCTCAGCTTTAATTAAGCCGATTAACTCAGTAATAATGTCTTTCATATATCCTTTCCCAGTCTTTACAGACCGTTATAAAAACACTAATGCATTAATTTAGGATTTCCGCCCTATTATTTTGTGTATTCTGTTACGTTTTCGTTTGGACCAATTTTGCCAGCAAGTTTTAACTTAGCTTGACCAGCGCTAATTTTCCAATTATTGTCTCTGTGTGAACCGCCTTTACCAGGATCAATTTCTGTTTTTGCTGTGTCACCAGCATAACCAGGTTCACCTGTAATTTGGTAGGCTTTTCTAAAACCTATATTTTTATCTAATGCCATGATTTATTCCTCGGATGGTTGTTGTGGTTGATTTTGTTGAGCTTGACTTTGCAAACGTGCTTGCAACATTTCACTCATGCGTTGCTTTCTTGCTTGATCCGCTTGTGCGGCTTGTTGAGCAGCTTGCTGTGCCATCTGTGCTTGATGGAGAAAGTTTTGCTGGTCAATTTCGATGCCATGTTGGCGAATATCTGCTTGTGCTTCATGAGATGCCATGAGCGCTGTTTGATCTTGTTCGTGTTGCATTAACAATTGATCAGAAGTTAATTCAGCACGAGCGGTAATTTCCGCAATTCGTTCTTTAGATGAATTGTTAAGATCTGCCATGGCAATTTGTGTAGCGTTACGTTGTGAGTCAATGGTAGATTGTGTTTGATATTTCGCTTGTAGATCTGCCATTTGTTGTTGTAACTTAGCCACTTCAAGTTGATATGTTTGTTGATCTTTTTGCATATCAAGTTGCATACGTGATTGAGCTTCTTCTGATTTACGTTTAGTCTCAGCCATTTGTGTTTGCAAGATAACTTGAGCTGTTGGATCAGCATTTGCAGCTTGTTGTTGCTGTGCTTGTTGCATTTGTTGTACTTTTTGTGCCAATGCATTAATTTGCGGTAAATAAGTTTGCATTGTAATATTTGCATCTTCACTTACCATAGATGATGCAATTGCTAAAGCTTGTTGTGCTTCTAAATCTAATGGTTTTTCTTGGTTAAGATTAAATGTATCTTTGCCACCTGCAGCTTCTGCTACATAAGCACGCATTGATTGTAGATAGTGTAATGTTAAGTGTTGCTTAATATGTTCTAATGCATGCGGTGTAAATGCCGGTCCAATGACTGGGTTTCCTCCGTATGCAGGATTGTTTGCATATTCCAAATGAATCTTAATATGCGCCATATGATCTTGATCTGGATACGCCGCTGCTGGACGACCCATTGTCATTGACACGTTTTCTAATGCTGGATTAGATTCATTAGCACCTTGTGGATTTGGTAAAATCTCATCAATGTTTGGTATCTTCATTTGCTTCATGATTCGGCGATACATTGCACGAATATCAAACATGCTAGGTGGTGCTGATTTTGCCATTTCTAAGATGGCTTGGTTTTGTGCTAGTCTTTGCGTTTCCGAGAAGATGTTAGGATCCGATACAGGACGTACATCGTTATTGTAAGCAAAGTCCCTAACCTCAATTTCTTCTCCTGATTCGTTGTCCATCTCACTCAAGTACCAATGATTGATACGTGAGATGATGGCTAATGATTTAGCTTGTGATCTATGTAATCTTGCATGGATCGCTGAGAATACTTTAGCACCTTGTTCAATAAGTGCTTGTGCTGTACCCACAGGCATATTGTTATTAGCTTCGCCAATTTTTTCTTCTGCCGTAGTCACTACACCTTTAGCAGCGTCAGATAACCAACCGAGTAAATTAAATAATGTGCTTGATGGTGGATTGAATGGCATTGGCATAGCAATCTTGCGAATGTCATCGACGCCAGGAGCGCCTTCAATTTCCATTACTTGTGTAGGTTCAATCCTATCACTTTGACCGCCGATACGACCGCCTTTAAGTTTAAGCATTGTTTGGCTGTTGCTGATATGTGCCGCATCAAGTAACGCACGGAGTGAACCGGTAAGAGCAGCAGATAAGCCACCAATAAGGTGAGGCAGACCGATAGCGTAAGCACCGCGCCAAGGAATAAATTTAAATTCGACATACCAGTCCAATTTCTCAAGTTTTTCATCGTTAGCTTCCCAGTTTCGATAGAGACCAAGTACTTTAGAACTTGATTCATCAACCATTAAAATATACGGTGCGCGTTTACCTTCTGAAATTGAATCATCATCTAATCGAATGAAGCAAGTAATTTCATAAACACGACGTAAGCCATCAATATTCTTAGATGGTTTTTCTTTACCTTCGATTTTATCGTTAGCTTGTTCTGATCTTGTTTGTTCGTTTAATGGAACGTCTGATGTATAACTTGCATCGACATCGCGATAGATACCCGCTTCAATTCTTTGAAGGTATGTATCTTCTGTAATATCTTGTACTTCTGTAACGCGAGGTGATGTATAGAAATTGGTTGTTGAGTATGGAAGTAAGATGTTGTCAATTGGAACCCATTCGCACATTGGGCGTTTTTGTTCCGCATCATATCTCCATTTTAAGAATTGAGATCCACCAAGTGGAAGTTGTGTGAGCATTTGTTCCATCTCATCACGATACTCTTGTACTTGTTCCGTAAGTTGCCAGTTTAAGAAATTAACTTTGCGTTCTGCGGTTTTTTCTTTAGCTGAATCTGCTTCACCTTTGATGTTTGATTTTACAATACCATCAGGTGGTAATAATTCTTTTGCAGATGATGCTGCAAAGTCAACACATGATTCTGCCATGACTGGGTGGACGACTTTAGACGCGCCGTCAAAGGTGGCCCCGCCAGGCGCGTCCTTGCCTAAACCAGTTCGGCGTAAACCTTCTTCATATTGTTTGTCACGCTCTTTGCGAGCTTCTTTGTCGACATCAATAAAATCTAAATATTCATTAGCTAAAGCATCTAAAACATTTTCATCAAATATTTCAGCTAAGTTTTCATAAAACTCTGGATCTTTTTGTGGTCCGTATTTTTCTTGGAAATTTATAACTACTGAACCATCATCAAGTTCAATCACTTCTTGTTCAGCTTCATCATCTTCTAAACCAAGTGCTTCAGCAATAGCATCTGTTTCTGCGTCTTGATTAATCGCATCTTGAATATCATCTTCCCTAGAATCTAGTTCTGGTAAGTTAGTGCCCATCTGAAGAGGTATTTTTGGATTTGCCATAAATTATGAGTATATAGTTATAAATTGGTACCTAAGCCTACTAATGCAAATTATTAGTTTCTTCCGCCCTACATCGCATACGGATTTTCAAATCGTTTGGATCGGTCATCTGCGTACGAATAATCACGCGCAGGTAATGGATCTAATTGAATCCATCCTGAGTCACGCAATACACGTAGCGCTTGTGATAAAGAATCTACATAGTCATCATGACCGCCCGCTTCTGGGAATGAACACACTTGGCGCAAGAAACGTTTTGCCCAGTCTGCATATTCGCCAGGTCGTTCAGGATCTTCTGGAATATAAACCTTGCCCTTCGCTATGATAGGTGCTACAATATTAAGACGCTGAACTTTATCAGCACGACCGGGATTGTAACCTCGCACCTCAATGCCTGAACCTTGTAGTTCTTGAATGAGTGAGATACCAGCTGACTTATCTTCCATCAATACGAGATCGGCTTTTCTTCCTTTTCCGAAATCGTTATCAGCTCCATAGACAACTTCTTTGAAGTCATCAATGACTTTGCGACGAAGTTCTGGATAAGCTAAGTGTCCGTCCCAAGCATCGAGTAAGATTATAGATGTGCCTGCATCTTCTTGTTCAAACACACCCCATATCGTACATGCCGTTGGGTCGTTCATTGTTTTTTCAGATGTTGCCGGATCGTAACTGGCAATTACATATTCCAAGTTAGGTGTTGGCTTATTTGCAGGCCATAATCTAAACTGCTTACGTTTGATAATACCAGCTTGTTCAGGATCTAGGATCTCACCATAGATCTCTTGACGACCGATGTCTGTGCCATCGTATGTTTCTAACTGTTTGAAGAAGGTTTCGGATAAGTGTTGTTTGTTATCGTATGATGATGCGTTGACGACATACACATCACCACCAACTTTACCTTCGTTTAAGTCAACGATCAGTTCTTTTGGTTTTGGTGTTGTGGTAATGATCTGCTGAACGCGAGGGATTCTTGGATCTTTAAGACGAAGCGTAAACTGAACACCATCGTATGCGTCATCTAAATACTCAAACGCACACAACTCGTCAAACCATGCGCCATGAAATTGCTTACCACGATAACGTTCTGGTTCTGAACCAGGGATACCTTGGATCAATGATCCATTGGTTAAAGTAATTTCAAATAATGATTTGTTGTAGTCTTTGATTAAAGATGATGGTATAATATTGAGCAGACCAGAGTCACCTTCAAAACATGTTGCACGAATATCGTTTGAGGTTGGTGCTGTGACTAACCAGCGAGTGTTGTTATATTTCCACGCACGGATGCCGATCCAGTGAGAGGCTGTGTGAGTCTTTCCTGATCCCCGTCCTGCTAACATAAGGAAGGTATCAAACTCGCCATCTTCTGGTTCGCGTTGATGAGGGAGTGCTTGAAGCGCCCACTTGACTTGCCACAATGCAGCATCAAGTTGCTGCTTTGGCCAGTGCTTATGAGTTTCTGCAAACTTCTTTAGTATGGCTTCTTGTTTGTCTGTTAACATGTCTGTATAAATCCTTCTCCAACAAGGATTGAGTTGTCTGGTCCGTTTGTTTCTATATGAACACACATTTGGGATTGTGTGGGTTCAATGGCTTTAATGTATCTTCTACTTGGATACACTTTGATGGGTGGAGACTTTTGGATATCCATAATCTTAATCCTAAACTTAAAATACAATGTGTATGTATTTCGAGCTGGGTTAAACAGAATGGATGTCTTTGAGCCTAACGATTCAACTAAACTTTGAATCTGCACCACAACATTTAAATTCCTAGATGAGAATCTAAACCTGTCATTTCTTTTTTCATATTGCGCTGACTTAGCATGCATGATGCCAGTCAATAATTCGATGCGTTCTTCTACAGATGCAAACAAATAATTTGTAGGTAATCTGCTTGGTATATTCGGAGCCAATTGTAAATGAATAGCTGGCTCTGTTATAAATACGCGTTTGCCGTTTTTTCTTTTTGGCCCTTCTATAATTTTGTATCCATGGCTTCTAAACTTTTCATAAATGAAATCTTGGTAGCCTGGGATTGTGACCATCTGATGTTTTTTGTTTTTGTTATAAAGCCAATAACCAAACACAAAAGGTGGTATGCTTAATTCCTGATGAGGAAACGCTATGGGTTTCGTCGTAGGTATTGAATACTTAGTGCGACCTCTTTTATCTTTCAATGACAGATCGATTAAGTTTTCCAATTTAGTAAACTTCAACTGTCGTTTAAATGGCCTGATGTTTTTATAAGCATCTAATTGCTTTCGATGATTTCTATCTTGGATTAAAAATCCTAGATGTTTATCTCCACGAATAGTGAGATGGTCATCAAAAGTCACTTCATAACATTCATTGGCATAATAATGCTGGACGAGTTTAACTTGGACAATCTCGCCGTCCTTGTTAAAAACATAATCGCCAATCTTTACTTTGTCTGCTCTTTTCCAATAGTCAAGTGTTAGCACTTGTTGGATTGCTGTTATTGCCATCTAAACTTAATCCTAAGTTTGTATAAAAAAGAAGGGACGTTTTAAGCCCCTTCCAGAAAGTTACATTAAATGCAACTTTTTGATTACTTATTCATTACGTACATTGTTACTTCAAAGCCAAAACGCATTTCAGTAGCTGCTGGTTTAGTCCACATGTTTAAATCTCCTAAAAATAAGTACACGTCATTGTGTACATGTTTACTAATGCGAGTTTTATAAACATATGGCTACGGATTTCCATGAATCCAAGGTAAGTATACTAATGCAAATTTTAACTATTTCCTACCTATTATTTTTACATATAATTAAATCAATGACTTACAGATTTAGATTAAACCAAAGTATTAAAAAAGACATAGAAGACACAGAAGACAGGGTACGGTTTTTGTTGTTTTTTTGCAACACTAATTTTTTAACCCATTGATTTAATTAATAATATTTTTCTAAAAGACACAGAAGACACAGAAGACACCCTTTATTCCATATTTTTATTATTTTTAAAAAATAAAAAATAAAAGATAGAGACAAACTGTGTTTATACTGTGTCTTCTATGTCTTCTATGTCTTTTATGTATAGTATATTATACATTTATTTGTCCTGTTAATTATCATAAGTATTTGATTCATATAGAAAATGTCCAGATTTTTTAAAAAAAAATTTTTAGAAATCGACTTTTTTTAAAAATACGGCAAATTATAAAAACTTGCTTTTTGTGGGGCCCCCGCCGCCCCCCTCAGGTAGGGGACCCAAATTGGGGTATCGCCTCGATCGAAATACCCCTACAGCAAGGAGGGTTATTTGATTCGCTAGTCTAGCAAGGGTTTTAAGGCATCATGCCTCGCAATCTATTGCTATGATTGCGAGGCATGATGCACTATGCCTGATTGATTGCGAAGCTCAATGCTTCGCTCGATCGCATCGCATCGAAGCTCAATGCTTCGCTCGATCGCGAGGCATTGAGGCATCGAGGCATGATGTGAGCGAGGGTGATCGGGGCAATCAGCAAGGCATCGAGGCATGATGCCAATGAGGGTGAGTGCATCGCGATCGAGCCAATAAGGGTGAGAGGCATCGAGGGGGCGAGGCATCGAGGGGGCGAGGCATCGAGGGGGCGAGAATACGCGTACGCGAAAGCTCGGGGGGCGAGTGACCATGATAATCAAAACTTATCAGAGGTGAGCACCCGATTTGAAATCAAAATCAAAAAGAATCCAATAATAATGATCTTTTATTTTTTAGATCGCATATAATCGGGGGTGAGCACTTTCGCTCATGTATATATTAATAAGAAAGGTACGATATGAATCTAGCTATTTCATCACCACAAGCTCTCGCACCTCTCGCGAGAATATCAGAGCTCACTCGAGCTTTTTATTCTCTCGAAGATGCACTCACTCAAAAAATGGCTCTTCAGGATAGCATAAGAGCTTTTATCTCGAATCACTTGCGATCACCTTTTCGCGATTATTCGATTGAGAGCCCCTCTCATGTAATCGATCGAAAATTAAGGGGGCATCGATTATCAAAGGCGATCGCATCGGTGCGAAAGAATCCGAAAGATATTGAAAATGCTTACGAGTATTTATGGCTCATTATGCAAATGAGCACAATTCAAGCGAGGCAATTCGAGCCCTCATTCATAAAAGCTCGAGAGATGATGAGCACCGAATGGCAATCGATCGATCTTCGCACGATAAGCAAGGTTATCTCGGGCGATCACTTACCAAAATTTGATCGATATAACATGATCTATCAACTTCACTTCTCGATAAGTGAGCCCTCTCTCGTGGCTTATTATCCCTCACTCGATCATATGAGAAGAGGGCGAGAAGTAAAATTGAGATTTGGTAAATTCTTATCCAATGTAAAAAATGAAATTGGCATCGATGAATCGAAGATCAAAAATTATGTTGATTCTTACAATGCGATCTTACAAGCTCAGAATAATTGGCGATTACATTTTATCGAATCCGATAGCCCTCAAGATTGGCTTGATGCTTATCAAGATGAATCGAATGTGAGCTCATGTATGAGCGATTGTGATTCGGTGAAGTATTATGCTCACCCCTTGAGTGTTTTGAGATTGGCTGTGCTTCGCGATGATGATGATAATGTAATCGCTCGATCAATTGTGCGAGAAGATAAAAAAGAATATGTGCGAATTTACCCCCCGAGCGATTCTGATTCCAGGGGTAAATGGTTATCTTCTCTTTTACACGATCAAGGGTATTCATGGGGCAATCTTAACGGGTGCTTAATCAAAACTTTTGAGCATGATGAGGGGGGTTATAAAGCCCCTTATATTGATCGAGGCAACAATGGCTCTCAAAAAGCCAATCTCGAAAGAATAGATAATAAGCTCTATTTTAGAATCCATGAGAATGGTGATTATTATTTACACTATACCAATGGGCGAGATCGTGAAGATGAAAGCGATGATGTTTATTGTGAATCTTGTGGTGATTATCACCCCGAAGATGAAACGAGCTATTATGATTCGATTGGATTGAGAATTTGCGAGGGTTGCGAGAATGAATATTATATTTGGGCTTATGATGGCGATGGCGATGATCGAAGTGTCTTTCATCAAGATGATGTGATCTATTGTCAGAGCGATGATGAGTATTATCATCAAGATTCGCTCGATCAATATGGCATCGCTCAAGATGAAAATTCTTGTGATTATTATTTCAAAAATGAATTAATCGAAGTACGCTCAAATGTATTTTATTTGAGAGAAGATGTGCTCGAGGTGATTGTGCCTTATAGAGATTTATCTCGAAGCCTCATAATCGATCAAATGTATATTCATTATCTTGATGCCCGTTATTTGCCTTGTGGTGATGTGGTGCATCAGGATCAATATAATCAAATGATCGATCGATTAAATTCTTTTACCGATAAGGTGCAAGGGGTGATCTATCCCTATTGTGAATGGTTCGCGAATGATATTAAAAATGTGCTCAATGATGCCAATTTATTATTCGATCACTATTTATCAATTAAGGGCTTTGATCTTCGCCCTTGTGTTTATTCGGGTAAATTCTATCCGAGAGATGCGATGACACTCACAAGTTTCGGGTTGATCGCCAATGAGTACGCGATTCTCACCGATGATCTTGAAAATGATTATATGGGATTTGAATTTAATCCCGATTTAATAAAATTTAAACTTAATGAAAGCGAGGCAATTCATGGATAAGCTCTTATCAATTCTCTCTCATAGAAGAGAGCACAATTCTACGGGTGAGCTCTCATTCGCTCTTAAATTCTTGAGCCATTGTGAGCCATTGTATGATCTTAATAATGAGGTGATCGCTTATCGATTCGATAACACTCACCCCGAAGATCGCTCTCGAGTGCTTTTCTCTTGCCATATTGACACGATGCACCGAAAAGAGCCCGAGCGAGTATTTCAAGAAGTATTCGTGGATTCTCTCACCAATCAAGTATTTATCAATTCGAGCGATGATTGCCTCGGTGCTGATGATGGGGCTGGGGTTTATTTATTGCTCGAGATGATCGAGCGAGATGTGCACGGGTGCTTTTTATTTCATCGGGGCGAAGAGAAAGGGGGCATTGGCTCTCGGGCGATGAGCTCTATTTATGCTGATTGGCTCAAAACTTTCACCCATGCGATCGCTTTCGATCGAAGAGGTGCGAGATCGGTTATCACACATCAAGGCATGAATCGAGGGGCATCGGATAAATGTGCTCAATTCATCATTGATCTTTTCGGTATGAATCACGAGCTCGATGATACGGGTACTTATACTGACACGAGAGAATACTTTGGATTAATACCCGAGTGCTTTAATTTCTCGATCGGGTACGATCACGAGCATTCATCGCGTGAAATACTCGATCTTGATTATCTTATGAAATTAAAAGATAAGATCACCTCGATTGAATGGGGCTCTCTTGAATTGCCAATCGATCGTGAGCCAAAATATGATGATTATGAGGGCTTTTCTTATGGCTCTTATTATGGCTCTCAATATGATTCTTTTAGCTCAATATACGATAACCCCGAGCTCGATGAGATTATGTACCTTGATCGAAAAGAATTGGCTCAATTCATAAAAAAGAATAAGCCCGAGAAAATTGCTGACATGATGAGCGATCTTTTAAACCATGTATTTGAGCTCGAAGATGCGATGATCGCTCGAGATCAATATTATTCAGATGATTATGCTGATTATCATTCTTTTAATGATGATTGCGATCGCCCCTCTCTTCTAAAAGCACCAATTCAATCAGAGCTTTCACTCGATCTTGAGAATGATGAGCTTGAGGGCTCTTATTCGGGGTGAAGATTTAATTTTTATTTAATCATTCGAGCCCCGATCTATTCGGGGCTTTTTTTTGGATGCTATTCGAGCGATTAAATAAGTATTAAATCAGCGATCGATTCGATCGAATTGAATCGATTTTGAGGGGCATTTTATAACCATTGAGCAAGGCGATATTTGGCTTAATGATATGACATCAAGTGCCAAAAAATAATCGCTTAAAATGCGATTGTGAGAGCCATATATTAAAAAGGGGCTTTTTAAAGCCATTGAATCACGATCATTTTTTGAAAGGGGGTAAGTATAGGATAGATAAAAAGAATCGCGTATAGAGCGATTGTGCGATGAATTGCACTCTATTTTTTAAGCATTTTAGGGCTCGAGCCATGATTTCGGGGCGATCGGGGCATTTTCTAAAATTCGAGGGGCATTGTGATAATGATAATCATTCTCATTCATTAACCCTTTTGCCATTGTGGTTATTAATAACCATAATGCGATTGTGGTTATATGTCAATGTCACTTGGATAAAAGAGAAACCCCAATGTCACTTGGATAAACGGAAAACCCAATGTCACTTGGATAAATACGAATGTCACTTGGGCTGCACTCAATCTCAATGTCACTTGGATAAATACGAATGTCACTTGGGCTTTTTTAGAACCCAATGTCACTTGGATAAATTTTAATTGACATCTGTAATAAATAGGAAGACAATACAGAAGCAACACTTAACTACCACAAAGGAGAAACACATGCAACAATTAGACTTTATTACACACAAGCAACAAAATATAAACATCGCGGGCACATCATATCGTGGTCGCGTAGATTGTCCATACGATCAGATCGTAAGATCATTCGGTAAGCCATACGAAGGTGATGGTGATAAGACCAGGGCAGAATGGGCTATCGAGTTTGATGATGGCACAGTCGCTACAATTTATGATTACAAAATAGACATCGATCCAATTAAAAACCATGATTGGCATATCGGTGGATTTAAACCTATCGCTGTTGAGCATGTTTTGCATGTCTTAGCAACCGATGCAATGCCATTAACTTTTGAAGGAGATGCAGAATGATTCCAGATACATACTTAACGCGTGAACAATTAAAGCGAAAACATAGAACTGATATGATCTTATACACATCAGCATCTTTTGTAATTGGATTCACTGTAGCAATGGCAATTTTCATGCACCATTTATTTAAGGTGATGCCATGAGAAAAAAAGCCAAAGAGTATGATGACTTCCACTTTGATTATGATGTCAATCATCATGACCATGATCCAATAGATATACCTATTTGGATTGCCATCATTATTGTTTCATTAATCTTTTTATATTTTGGAGTATTTAAATGACAGCCATGAAATTGGAATTAACGATCGATGCAGATCAATCAGATGCAATCTTTGTACACATTGCTAAAGAACGCTATGAGTTATTAGTTCAGGACAAAATTAAATGGCCTGATGAGCCTTTGATCGATGAAACGATTGAGGCATACAAAGCCATTTTACAAGACTCAATGACTGAAAAAGATTTCAAAACTTACATGCATTCTTTTGCAAAAAAAGTTAAGAAATATGATGCCAAAAGATTGACCGATGCAGAAAATGGTCTATAATAGACCATACAACTTAACCACCAAGGAGAGCAATATGGATAATGATTTAATTAAAACAATCGATTCATTAGGAGTTATTGATAAACAAATTAAAGACCTTGAAGCTACAGCGCGTAAATTAAAAGATGCGTTGATTGCTAGAGGTGCTGGCAAATATGATGGCAACTTGTTCCAAGTGAATGTTCAGCAATTTGACAGAGCATCAATCAATCCTAATCTTGTTCGTGAATTAGCAGATGAAGCTTTTGTATCTTCTGTCACAGAAGTTAAAACTGTGAATGCTGTCGTTGTAAAACCATTATCATTGACGGCATGAAATACCAACCAAAGTTTGAACTAAAAGATGAAACCGGCACTGCACTACGCCGGTTTTATTCTATGGAAATGGCACAAAAGTTTTTATGTGAAGGCTATACCATAACTAAACTCAATTTACCAAAACCACCAAGTGATTATGAGATTGCATTATCAACTTTGGGGGAAGCATTATTTTGAGTGAACCAACAGACTTACTAACCGATTACCTACAATCCCTATTTGGCATAGAGCCACTACCCACCGAAGAAGAACACAAATTATCTGAACAGATTCAGAAAGGCAACAAGGCAGCATTAGATAAACTTGTTAAGCATAATCTACGTTTCGTGGTTTATATTTTAAGAAGTACAACGGCATGGACTTATGGCAAGATGCCTGTTGAGGATCTTATTAGCATGGGTAACGAACATTTAGTGATTGCTGCCAAAAGATGGGTACCAAAAAATAATGCAAGGTTCGCAACCTATGCTAGATCATTTATATTAAAAGGAGTTAGACGAGACATGGACAACACTGCCAATGTGATACGCATGCCAGTAAACATTATGGAAGCGATCAAGAAAATGAATTACAACGAGCGAGCACTCTCACAAGTACTTGGTCGCAAACCAAAGCTTAACGAGATAGCTACGATGATGGGTGTTGAAGTCGATAAAGTAAGACAACTCCAAAACTATTTAACCTATGAGCCTGTGTCATTGGATAGTATCAATGAAACAAACACAGTGGAAGATCACGATGAATAATCCAAGAATACAAGTCATCACACCTACGATTGGCACTCAGTATTTACAACAAGCCATTGATAGTGTCTACAACCAAACAATCAAAACAGAACACATCATTGTGGCAGATGGTGGATTCAATGCAGAACTTAAACTTTATCCAAATGCAAAGATGGTCATGTTGCCTGAGAACACCGGAGCCAATGGGTGGAATGGTCACAGAATATATGCAACGATGCCGCTTCTATCCAATGCAGACTACATATTATTTTTGGATGAAGATAATTGGTTTGAACCTGACCATGTAGAAAAGATGATCAACTTTATCAAAGAACACGATCTTACTTGGTGTTATAGCCTTCGTAAAATTGTAGACACCGATGGTAATTATATTGCAGATGATAATTGTGATAGCCTGGGCAAATGGCCACCGGTGGATTCTGTTGCTAAAAGATATGTCGATACCAATTGCTATTGCTTCAAGCGTAAATACTTAGCACGATTCGCACATCACTTCTATACGAATTCATATTATGCAGATAGAGATTTCTTTGAAGGTATCGCAACCAATTTACCAGACTATGAATGCAATGGTGAATATTCTGTCAATTATAGAATGCGTGATAGGTTACTTAAAGTTATCACAAAAAATAACAAAGTGACATTGGATAGGTATAATGGTAATTATCCATGGACTCAATTAAGGACAACAAAATGAATTTTACAACAGACTGGTTTTCATTCAATATTCCAAACATGGAACTTTGCATGAAAACATTAAACAATAAAACAAGATTTTTGGAGATAGGATGTTTTGAAGGTAGAGCTACAACGTGGCTCATTCAAAATGGATTAGAACCATATGGTTCGAGCATCACCTGCATCGATACATTTGAAGGCAGTGTAGAACATGAGCATATGAATCTAACTCACCTCTATCAAACATTCGTAGGTAATGTGTCTGAAGTGATTGGTGTAGGTCAAAAATACATAGCCATACCAAAGATGTCATACCATGGATTAACAGATCTTATTAAACAAGATGCCAAGTTTGATTTTATCTACATCGATGGATCACATACTGGCTACGATACACTCACCGATGCATGCATGGCATGGCCATTATTAAACAAAGGCGGTATCATGTTGTTTGATGATTACCTTTGGACTGACATCCCAGGCGAATTAAACCAACCAAAGATTGGCGTCGATGCCTTCTTAAAAGTATTTGCAAAGCAGTATGAAATCATTATTAATAATTATCAACTAGGAGTAAGAAAAATATGAAACCGCAAGACGCCAAGATATTTGTAGCAACGCCCATGTATGGTGGTATGTGTACTGGCACGCATGCTATTGGTTTAGCCAATCTGGTTCACATGATGATGACGCAAGGTATCAAGATGCATTATTCATTCATGATGAACGAATCACTCATTACAAGAGCGCGTGATAGTTTAGCGCACGACTTTATCAAGAGCGACTGCTCACACTTATTATTCATCGACGCAGATATTGGATTCGATCCAAAACATATTCCTGATATGATTTCAGCAGACAAAGACATTGTGTGCGGTTTGTATCCAAAGAAAGAGATTAACTGGATCAAAGTTGAGAAGGCAGTCAAGGATGGTGTACCTTTTGCAGACTTGCACAAACACACAGGCGAATTTGTTGTGTTGTTAGTTGATAACAAATCAGCAACAGGTAAAATTAACGAACCATTAGAAATCGTAAGCGGTGGTACGGGCTACATGTTAATCAAGCGTAAAGTATTTGAAGGACTGATGAAGCATGTACCGACATACACATCAGATATGTACGCTGCGATTGATACAGAACGCAAACCAAAGATCATTCATCAATTCTTTGACACATCGATTGATCCTGATGATAATAAACTACTATCAGAAGATTATCACTTCTGTAAATTGGCAAGGAAGCATGGCTATAAAGTTTGGGCAGCACCTTGGGTATCTTTAACACACACTGGCACGTATACGTTCAGTGGTTCAATAGTGAGCAATTAATATGACAGAGCAAAGATTAACAGCAGACATCATTGAGGAATTAACCGCACCGAAAGGTGTGGCGATTCCCACAGATATATTTGACCCAGTTACAAAACACCTACTCAAAATAGAATTTCATGATGAAAAGGGTGAATTTATCATTCAGGCATTATGGGATGACAGGGATGAACATAACGACGAGAACAATGAAGCGTTTAAGAAGTGGGCATATAATTTAATGGGGGACAAAGGCTATGAAGTTAGACGATGAAAAGACATGGTGGCAGGTCGCTAAATGGTATGTCATCATTTTGTCGGTATATTTTGCTTGTAGGATCATATTCCCCTACATTGAATGTTACTATAATGAATTTGGAGACACAGAAGACATAGAAGACACAGTATAAACGCACTTTATCCGTATCTTTTATTTTTTATTTTATTAAAAAAACTAAAAAACTGGAATAAAGGGTGTCTTCTGTGTCTTCTATGGCTCGGTAAAAAATAAGATGTTATTAATCAATCACTTGGAAAATGAGAAATTGGAAAACTATCCAAAAAGCGACAAAACACGTACCCTGTCTTCTATGTCTTCTGTGTCTTTTTGGCTTAACATCTGATTAAAAAATAGGCAAATGCAAAATGATTGTGTACCAAATTAGAAAATTGTGTGGTAGACTCCTGTTTAATGGCAGACATATAAAAAAGCGTACGTCTGACAAAAATAAGAGAATATATGACAAAATGCGCAATTTAAAAGGTAAATATAAATGAAACTTACTAGAAAACAAAAAATGAATCTAATAGAAGGAAAGCTTGAATTAAGTATGTTGCAATTCCATGCAAGCTTGCCTTGGATTATTAGAAAGTTATTTAGCAAACAAGCTTTAAATTGGTATGACAAGGGTAAAGGTGACGCAATGGCTGATTATCTTTGGCTCAAAAAGAAAATAGCAAAAGTGGAGAAACAAAATAAAACAACATAAATGGCATAAGGGGGAAGATAAATGAATGAATATCGAATAAAAACATTTGTGCATAGACTCAATAAATTAGGTATAGATGTAACCTTTGCTGCCAATTATCCTTGGATTTATTTTGATACTATTAACGGTAAAAAGGTTACAGGAACATTTCATGCTGATCATGGATGGACTGCATTTTTTAGTCCTGTTGAAATACAAGGCAAAGTTAAATTTAGTGATAGACGAGAAGTATTTAAAAAGGTAAGGAGCATGTTATGAAACAACATAAATGGCATAAAGAAATAAAAGCATGGGCTGAAGGTAAAAAGATTGAAGCTAAATGGTTATCTGATGAAAATGAAGAATGGCAATATGTTGAAACTCCAATTTGGGATGCAACTCATTGGGAATACCGCATTAAACCACAACCTAAAGAAATGAACCCAGAACCAAATGAAGAGTTTACATGGTGGTATGAAAGAGTATTTTTACAAAGTCCTAGCATGTGTGAACTTAAATATGATGATGAAAAAATGTGGCAGGCATGGATAGCAGGATATAAATTAGGTCGTGACAACGCCTATAAAAGAAAAGATATCCCTATTGAAACCTTTACTATATTAAAAAGAGAAAATAAAGAGCCTCAATATTTGTATGCTTTTTTATTGGAAGTGGGCACAAAAAAAGGTGATATTGTTTTTGGATTAAATGATTCACACATTGATGGATTTAGTTACATAGGCAAAATTAAACTAGAAGAATAACAACAACAGAAAGAAACCCTTATGAACGACACCACCAAGCCACAGACGTTACCTGTGCAATTTAATAATATACCCATCGAACTCAAACAAATAGACAGGTGGGTACTCTGGCGTCTCGTCCAAGTTGGCGATGAGACAACCAAGCGCTGGTCTAAGTTGCCAATGCAGCCCAATGGTCAGTCAGCGTCATCTACAAACCAAGATCAGTGGTCATCCTTCGTGACTGTCCAACATGCCTACGAGTCAAACCCCGGCAAGTTTGACGGCGTGGGCTTTGTCTTCTCCACAGAAGATAACCTCGTTGGCATAGACCTAGACGACTGCCTCGATCCAACCACACATCAATTCACTTCCCCGCCATCCCAGGACATTGCGTCGCGACTCAACGGGTATATGGAAGTCTCACCATCAGGCACGGGTGTCAAGATATTCACACGCGCCTCAATACAAAATGCGCACGTGGATCATTCGATCGGTTTAGAAGTATATCCGCACGCACGATACTTTACCGTAACAGGTCACCATATCTCAGGCACGATTCCAGCAACAGAACAAGACGTGACCGCCATCGTGCCACAAAGACAGATTAGTAAAACAGGCGACGCGTTTAATGACTACACACCGCCTGTAGAAAATTACGACATCGCTAAGGTAGAGGCAGAGATCTTACCAAATTATTCTCCCGATACGGGATACGCAGAATGGTTGAAAATCGGTGCCATACTCCACCATCAAGGTCAGGGTGACATTGAGTGGTGTGAGTTGTGGGATCGATGGTCAAGCCAATCGCATAAGTACCAAACAACTGGCCTCAACAGTTGTGAGAGCAAGTGGCGCACGTTTAAGGGTTCGGGCGCCACTCTCCGCTCTTTGATATTTGAGGTCAATCAAAAAAAGTTGCAAGAGGCATTAGATCGAGGTGAGACGATCCTCGATAATAATGTCATGTCACATGCACGTAAGTTTCTAGATAACTTCTACAACTCAGAGGAAGGCTATCGATTAGTTCACTACGCAGAGGACTTTTATATTCACGACAAGACACACTACGAACCAATTGAAGAACTCACAGTGAGATCAGACATTTATAAATTCTTAGATCACTGCAAAAAAATAGGACGTAAGCAAGAGATACAACCATTCAACCCAACACCAGCGTCAGTGAGTGCTGCGATGGATGCACTTAAATCAATCGTGCACTTACCTAACCATGCAAACACAAGACCACCGATTTGGTTTGATAAGTATAAGAAAGATAAACCAGATGCATCCAAATTGATATCACTCCAAAATGGATTGTTCCATGTTGAGGATCGCGTATTGATTCCGCACTCATTGGGATTCTTTACACAGAACTCTTTAGCATTCCAGTACGATCAAAATGCAGAGTGTCCAGTGTGGATAAACTTTTTAAAATCAGTATGGGAAAATGACAATGACTCAATCGAAACCTTGCAAGAGATGTTTGGATACATTTTATCGGGCGACACGCGTCAACAGAAATTCTTCAACATCATCGGGCCACGTAGATCTGGAAAAGGCACTATTAATAAAGTGCTGGTATCACTCTTGGGTCAGCACAATACCGTCGCTCCTGAGTTGGGTGAGCTATGCGATACTTTTGGCTTACAGCCTTGGCTTAACAAGTTGCTTGCTAGTTTCACTGACGCACGTGCTCCCGAACGAAATCGCAATGCCGTTGTTTCTCAGCTGCTTCGTATTGTTGGTGGCGATACCGTTACTGTTAATCGTAAGAATAAAGAAGCTTGGAACGGATACCTCCCTACGCGAATTGTTATTTATTCAAACGAAGTCCTCCAACTTACCGAAAACTCAAACGCCCTCACAGGACGAATGATCGTGTTGAAGATGACCAAAACATTCTACAACAAAGAGGATACAGAGCTTGCGTATAAGTTATCCAAAGAACTCAGTGGCATCTTTAACTGGGCGATGGAAGGATTACGTCGTCGATTAGAGCGTGGTGGTTATTTTGTACAACCTAAATCAGGTAGCGCCTACCTAGAACTTATGACCGAATTAGGAAACCCAATCGGTACATTCGTAGAAGACGCGCTTGTATTTGAGGCAGACGCCGCGGTGTCAAAAGATGATGTGTTTGCATGTTACTCACGTTGGGCGATCAAACGTAAGATTCCACCCGGCAGTGAGCTTGCATTTAAACGACGCTTCTTGGCAGCAACACAAGAGTACAATATTGAAGTCGGTGTCGAAAGACAAAATGGTGTACGCAGTCACGTGTATCGTGGCATTAAATTAACAGACAGTGCTCAACGATACGTCAACAGCATTGTGTCATTTGATGAGGGAGATTTTTAATGGTTGAATTAATGACAGCGTTTTTGCTTTACAACTACCATGCAAGTTATTTGTGGTGGATTGGTTACATATTAGTCTTTTTAATTGAGACCATTCAAGACATCAATTACAAATATGGTGAAGACGATGGAGCTTAGATGGGTTGTTAGATCAAACGGAGAGCGCGTACTGCAACACCTACGCGATGGTATTTGGATAAACATAACGACGGAGTATGAAAATGGCCAGAGTGCTGATGAACTACCACAGGAACGTAGCGGTCGAAGTACAAAGAGGAAGCAAGTGGACAACCATCGTGACAGGGTGGACACCAACGCACCGAGAAAAAATACTAAACGAAACACTCGATCGAGAATGGTATGAAATCAGTTACCCAATCACCGCCGCGATTGAACGGTTTTTAAATCCTATTCTGCCATCGTCCACGATTGATGATACAGCTAAACGTGATCTAAAGGAGATCCTAAAGCATGAAACCAAAAGAGTATAGTTACTACAATGTAGACATAGGATTCTTTCCACGTTGCGTTAAGTTGTGTTTTAATGACACGCAATTCCAAGATATCTTACGCGATCAAAACATCACAGATCAAAACATCACGGCACTCCAGACAGGTGTAGCCGAGACACACTATTTTGACACTGGCAAGAAAGGCATCATTGTCGTCGTATTTAATTTAGATGATATGCATGACAGCGTTGATGAGATGGTGGCAACGATTGCCCATGAGACAGTGCATATTATAGAACGCATCAGTGACTACATCGGTGAAGAGGAAATATTTACAGAGGAAACACGTGCGTACTTATCAGAGTCAATTGTCCGTCAACTATTCAAAGCTTGCGTTATGGAAAAGGAAAAAAATGCTGGAAAAACACATAGAAAAATACTTCAAAAACTCAGTGGAGAAAGCGGGGGGTCTGACGTTCAAGTGGATAAGCACAGTGACGGGAGTACCAGACAGGATAGCGTTCCTAAACAAAAAAGTGCACTTGGTGGAACTAAAGGCAAAGTCAGGCCGACTCTCTCCAAGACAGTCAGTCGTATTCCGCCTACTCGAAAAGCAGGGGTTCACGGTAACGGTTCTGTTTAGTGAAGAAGAAATAGATGCGTTTATCAAAATTAACAGCGAAACAAAAACAGATAAGAAATAGATTTTATTTCAATGCTAGAAGTAGAGCAAAGAGAAAAAACCTTCCCTTTAATTTAACCAAAGAATATTTGGAATCTATCGCAACCGATGAGTGTCCAATATTTAAAATTCCATTTGAGTGGGGTCAATCGGGTTTAGGTAAAGGTAAACAAAAACAAACTGCCCCAACACTAGATCGTATACTGCCACATAAAGGATACGTGGTAGGTAACGTGGCATTTATATCAGAACGCGCCAATAGAATAAAAGATAACGCATCGATGGAAGAAATGTATAAAATAGCAGACTGGATTTGGGAACACTTACATGCTCAACAGAAATAACTTACATCAATACCAAAAAGATATTATTGAGAAAGCGAAAGCTATTCCCAATTTGGGACTATTTTTACCCCCTGGACTGGGCAAGACAACAACCACGCTCACTATCATCGCGGAACAATTCAAAGGACGCACACTGATCATTGCACCAAAGAAGGTGGCAGAGTCTGTGTGGACTGAAGAGATATCAAAATGGGATCACCTAAAACATTTGCGCATATCCAAAGTGTTAGGCAATCCAAAAGAGCGGGCAGCTTCATTGCAGCGCGACTCAGACATCTACATCACTAACTTGGAAAATGTAGTCTGGCTCACAGAATTAAAAATACCATTCGACAACTTAGTCATCGATGAATCGTCACGCTTCAAAGATCCGTCAACTAAAAGATTCAAGGCACTCAAACCACTACTCAAAACATTTAAGCGCCGTGTTATTCTCACAGGCACACCTACACCTCAAGGATATGGCGACTTGTGGAGTCAAGTCGGCATATTAGATTTAGGTGCAAGGTTAGAGACATCGATCACACGCTTTAGACAAAAATACATGGAGCCCACTGACAAGAACTGGCACACTGGCGTCGTGTATAAGTGGGGCATACGTGAGGGTCAAGAGACTATCATCCAAGATAAGATCAAGGACATTTGCTTCTCACTAAAAGCTGAGGACTATCTAAAGCTACCAGAGATCACTAAAATCTACCACAATATTTATTTAGGGCTAGACTCAAAGGCGCAGTATAAAAAGCTACTCAATGACATGGTGTTAGAAATTGGCGATGAGACGATCACAGCACCAACCGCCGCGACTCTATCAAATAAACTACTGCAGTTTACTTCCGGATCAATATATAAAGAAGACGGATCATGGACGTGTATCCACACAGCCAAGATAGATTTTATGGAAGACATGCTAGATGAGAACGCGCCGACGTTGGTCTTCTATCACTTCAAGGCTTCCCTGCAAAAACTCAAAGAACGATTTCCACAGGCAAAAATGTTGGACGAAATTAACCATCAAGATTGGCGTGATGGCAAGGTGCCTATGTTACTTTGTCATCCCCAATCAGGAGGGATTGGTATCAACCTACAGTGTAACGTAGGCGAGACGGCACAGATTGTATGGTACGACCTACCATGGTCAAGCGAGAACTATATTCAAGCCAACGCTCGGATACACCGCCAAGGTCAAACAAAACCCGTCATTATCCACCATTTAGCTATAGAAAATAGTATCGATAACCAAGTTATAGGAGTGCTAGAGGGCAAAATAAATTTACAAAATGCCGTCCTAAATGCCTTAAAATTTGCATTAGTATAGTACGATGAAAACTACTACTAATGAAACTAAGCATGTGGTTAATGCTATGTTGCCTCGGCTATCAGACGAAGATCCAGATATTATGGAGCGCGATGATTCAAAAGAGGCGCATTATGCATTCCCGGCATCCGAGGGCTGGCTTCCATGGAATTCAGAAGATATCAATGACGTTAGAAAAATCATTGATAATATTCTAGATCCTAAAGAACAGTTTATTTTTGAAGCATTTTTGGATGGACTCACGTATAATGATATTTCGGTAACTGAGAAATATTGGCGGTACCATTTCCAAAAAGGATTAGAGAAAATAAAGAAGGAGCTAAGCGTATGAAACATGATCCAGTCAACCATCCTAAACATTATACAGGACATCAAAGCGGTATAGAGTGCATTCAAATTACAGAACACATGAACTTCTGTCTTGGGAATGCGGTGAAATACATCTGGCGTGCAGATCTAAAACACGATGCCATTGAAGACTTAGAAAAGGCAATATGGTATATTCAACGAGAACTAGATAAAAGGAGAACTAAATGAGCGATATTAGCAATTCAAACTTAACACTAACTTTAAAGGTTAGCGACGTAAATAGATTATTAACTATCTTAGGTGAAACAGCTTACACAAAATCAGCTGACTTAATTTCACAAATCCAAGCGCAAGGTAATCCACAAGTTAAAGAATTACTTGCAGCATGTGAAGCAACACCGGTAGATGGTGACATCATTACAACAGCAGATGCTTCAACTACATCAGCTCCAGCAGAAGAAACACCAGCAGCATAATGGCATCCGATCTATTAAATAAGATGATGGAAAAGGGCGGCTTTTCTAACGCTGAGAACATTGAGAAAAAGCGCCAAGAATTAGCCGCAGCCGTAACCCGCGTCGTTATCAATGAGGCTATGGCTGAGATGCGTGCTCGTAAAGCCGAGATTGAGCGCATGTCAGTTAAGACCGACAATGGGGCGAAAACAGAGTAATTTGTGCATTAGTAGATATAGGACAACCTATGTCTACTCTTAGCCCTTGCAAAGGTGTTTGCCGTTTAGATAAAGAGTATTGCGTAGGATGCAAACGCCACGTTGACGAAATTGTCGAGTGGTACAATTTATCTGAAAAGAAAAAACAAGCAGTCATTGAAAGAATAAAGAATGGCACAACCTACCACAAAAAAATTTAAGTTTACAGAAGACCACGCCAAAATCATTGTTGATTTAGGCAAGCAAGGTGCATCTCAAAAATCGATGTATGCTGCTATTGGTATCAGTAAAACTACTGCATTAAAATTAAAGAAAGAAGATCCATTCTTTGCAGAGACTATGGATCTTGCTACAACTTATGGTCAGTCATACTGGGAAATGATGATGTTGGCCAACATAGAAAACAAGGCATTTAATTCACGCGTTGCAGAGATTGCACTTCGAGGACAATACCCCGAAGACTACAAAAATGATAGAGAGCAAAAGATTGATCTCAAAGCAGAAGTTGTAGTTGATTTTAACAAGGAAATTGCTAACCTAATTTCAGCATTAAAGCAATAGTTTTGCCCAAAATAAATAAAAATAATTAGGCCCGAAAGGGCCTATTTTTTTGCATTAGTATATGTACACTTTTACGAATTGAAAGAATACATATGACAGCTCATGCATTACTCTCCGCATCCAGTTCAAAACGCTGGTTAGCCTGTACTCCCTCAGTTAAACTCGAAGCCACTCTACCAGATCCCCCAAAAGGATTAAATGCATTTGATTTTAGTGCAGAAGGCACTATGGCTCATGCATTGGCTGAGATTAAACTTAGACATCACTACAATCAAATAGACAGTGAAGAATATAAACGTGAGTATGAGATCATTAAACTATCTCAATACTACAATGAAGAATTTGAAGCGTACGTAGATCAGTACGTTCTATATGTCAGATCACAAATTGGTGACAACGACAAGCCACTATTTGAACAAAAAGTAGACTACAGCGATTGGGCTCCAGATGGTTTCGGTACCGCCGACGTTGTAATATTATCTGAGCAGTCAATTCATGTTATCGATTTAAAGTTTGGTCGAGGCGTTCCTGTTTCTGCGATTGACAACCCACAATTACGCTTATACGCATTAGGTGCTTGGAATAAATTCAAAGAGGATTATCCAAACGTCAAAGAAGTTAAGTATACAATCCATCAACCAAGATTAGATAGCATTACATCAGATAGCACCACAGTGATGAAGCTTGTTGATTGGGCTTCTTATTTCGTGCGCCCTAAAGCTAAAAAAGCCTGGGTGGGTGCTGGTGAATTTGTACCAGGTGAATGGTGCCAATGGTGTAAAGCTAAGGTTCAATGTCGAGCACGTTCTGATTACAATACAGAGCTTGCTAACCAAGATTTCAGAGATCCTCCATTATTAAGTGAAGACGAACTTAACAATGTACTACTCAAAGCACAAGACTTAAAGACTTGGGTAAATGACGTGGAAGATTTTGCATTGAATCGTGCAGTCCATGAAAACAAAATACCTGTTGGATTTAAATTATCTACCTCAGTGACACACAGAAAGATCACAGATCAAACATTGGCTGCTAAAGTACTCTTAGAAAAAGGTTTAGATCAAACAGCCATTTTTGAGCCTGTCAAATTAAAGTCAATTGCTACGTTAGAAAAACTAGCACCGAAAGGTCAGATTGTTTCGTGGTTAGGTGAATTAGTACAACGTCCTGAGGGTCAGCCTAAATTAGTCCGCGACTCAGCCAACGCGGCGGATGACTTTAAGTGATGAAATATAAATGCTTTGGTAGATTAATTGATGTACCCGACAGCCTTGTCAACAAATTTACAAAAGACTTTGATTCACTACCAAACAGCGGTCAGTGGGAGGCAATAAATGAGTTGCGTAATGGCGTCTATGAGGTTATGCTATTAGTTCAGATGGATCCTGATATGTTAGATGACCTAACATATATGAAGGATTTCGTCAACTCCCTTGCGATTAAAAAAGCAATGGAAAATAATGGGATAATGTATGACGCTTAATAATATTATAATGTGGTGTTTTTTAATAATACCGTTGCTTTGTTTATTATTGATGTTTATAATAGCAGTTATCAGTGTAGAATATAAACTATACTGTAAAAGAAAGGGTAGACGAACTAACCCCTATTGAAGTTTAGTTCTTACGTTAAGGAGAAATAGTATGGCAGCAACAAATAAAATTAAAATTGTTACAGGTAAAGTACGTTTTTCATATGCGCACGTGTTTCAACCAAGTGCAGCAGTTGAAGGTGGTACACCAAAGTATTCAGTATCTTTGATTATTCCAAAGTCTGATACAGAAACTGTAGCTAAATTTCAAAAAGCTTTTGAAGATGCAGCAAATACAAACGCAGCATTCTTTGGCGGTGCAGTTCCAAAGAATTTAAAAGGCGGTTTACGTGATGGTGATGCAGAGAAAGATGATCCAGCATATGCTAACTCATATTTCATCAATGCAAACTCAGCACAAAAACCAGGCGTTGTTGATGCTAATATGAATGCGATCATTGATCCTTCAGAGTTCTATAGTGGTTGCTATGGTCGTGCTTCAGTCACCATGTATCCATATAATGCATCAGGTAACAAAGGTATTGCGTGCGGTTTAAATAACGTACAAAAGTTAGAAGACGGAGATCAATTAGGCGGTGGCACTTCTGCTGCAGCTGACTTCGCAGTCTAATGCAAAAAATCTTAGTCATGGGTCTTCCTGGCGCGGGCAAAACAACAATGGCCCGCGCTTTGATGAAGCAATTAAAACAACATAACAAATCTGTTAAATGGTTTAATGCGGATCGAGTTCGGGAAGACTTCAATGACTGGGACTTTTCTGATAATGGTCGATTACGACAATCCGCTAGAATGTATTACCTAGCAAAACAATCCAACGAAAATTATGTCATATGCGATTTTGTTTGTCCGACAAAACTTATGTATGCACTGTTTGAGCCACAAATAACTGTATGGATGGACACCATCAAGGAAGGACGTTACGAAGACACTAACAAAATATTTACACCACCTAGCAAATACGATTTTAAAATAACAGAAAAAGATGCAGCAAAACATGCTGCAATAATTATTGGAAAGATACTAAATGGATCAATATAGAGAATACATTGCCGCGAGTCGATACGCACGTTTTATCGATGAAAAGAATAGACGTGAAACGTGGGAAGAAACAACCAAAAGATTTGTAGATTATATTTTTAGTCGCACGGATGCGATTAAAGACAATGAAGAATTAAGAAAAGAAATAACATTTGCTATTTACAACCATGAAGTAATGCCGTCCATGCGTGCTATGATGACGGCAGGAAAGAGCGCTGATCGTGATAACACCTGTGTATATAATTGTTCGTACCTTCCAGTCGATGATCCTAAGTCATTTGATGAGGCCATGTTTATTTTGTTATGTGGAACAGGAGTTGGTTTCTCTGTCGAATCAAGTAATATTAACAAACTGCCCGAAGTGCCGGACACTTTATTTGATTCCGAGCACACCATCGCCGTTCATGATTCAAAAGAAGGTTGGGCAAAAGCATTAAGATTATTATTGGCTCATCTATGGGCAGGTGAAATCCCAAAATGGGACATGTCAAAAATCCGCCCAGCAGGAGCTCGATTAAAAACATTTGGTGGTAGGGCGTCTGGTCCAGATCCATTAATTGATTTATTTAATTTTGTAGTAGCAACATTCAAACATGCCAAAGGTCGTAAACTCAATTCATTAGAGTGCCACGACATTATGTGTAAGATTGGTGAAGTAGTTGTAGTAGGTGGCGTACGTCGATCTGCTATGATCTCACTATCAGACTTAGATGATGAAAGGATTAGACATGCAAAAGCGGGACCTTGGTGGGACACAGCGCCGCATCGCGCGCTTGCGAATAATTCCGCCGTATATAACGAGACGCCTACAGTTGGTAAGTTCATGGAGGAATGGCTCTCACTCTACAACAGTCACTCGGGGGAGCGCGGTATTTTCAATCGAGAGGCTGCTAAGAAAACGGTATCAAAATTCGGACATCGAGATCCAAATTTCGAATTCGGTACAAACCCGTGTTCCGAAATCATTCTTCGTCCGTATCAATTTTGTAACCTCACGGAAGTTGTTATACGCCACGACGATACCAAAAAATCACTTGAACGCAAAGTTATCTTGGCGACTATTTTGGGTACTATACAGTCAACGTTCACAAAATTCCCGTACTTAAGAAAAGTATGGCAAAAGAATACTGAAGAAGAACGCTTGCTTGGTGTATCACTAACTGGTATATTTGATAATACTTTAATGACCACCCAAGGAGATAAACTAAATGGAATTCTTAACGAACTTAGAGATGTGGCGAGAGCTACGAACAAAATCTGGGCAGAAAAACTTGGCATCCCAACCAGTGCAGCAATTACCTGCGTCAAGCCAAGTGGAACAGTCTCTCAACTTGTTGACTCTGCGTCAGGAATCCATCCAAGACATTCTAAATTCTATATCAGAAGAGTACGTGGCGACAAAAAAGATCCACTTACAACCTTCCTTGTGGAACAAGGCGTTCCTAGCGAAGACTGCGTATATAAACCGACGCAAACGACAGTATTCAGCTTCCCTCAAAAAGCGCCAGATGGATTAACACGTTCAGATGTCACTCCAATTAACCACTTAGAATTATGGTTAACTTATCAAAGAGAGTGGTGTGAACACAAACCTTCTGTTACAATATCGGTTGAAGAAAAAGATTGGCCGAGTGTAGGTGCATGGACATGGGATCATTTTGATCAGATTAGTGGTGTGTCATATTTACCATATGATGGTGGTACATATAGACAAGCACCATATGAAGAGTGCACAGAAGCAGAATATAAAGAACTAAAAGCAAAAATGCCTGTCATTGATTGGACTAAGTTCCAAGAAATAACTGACAATGTAGAAGGCGCACAAATGCTTGCATGCGTGAGCGGTGTTTGTGAAATATAGAACTTTCACGTGGTGGTGAAGTAGGAGGGGCTGCTGTACGGGCTCCTCTTTTTTATTTAAGGAAAAATCATGGCAGAACAAAAAGTACACCCAAGTAAAAGACATCGTGATCCGTTTAAAACTAAAACGGGTAAAGATAAACTTAAAGCATTAAGCATGAAAAAACTTTATGAGATGTTAGATAAAGTTAAAGAAGCTGGTAAAAAGCGTGCTAAGATTGCTAAAGAAATAGCAAGGAGAACACCGATTGAGTAATCATTCAGAAGCTGGCAAAGGATCTAAACAAAGACCCACAGACTTACAAAAGTTTGAAGAGGGTTTCGAACGCATCTTCGGTAAAAAGGAAGATATGTCAGCATTCAGAGATGCAATCTTAAACCAAAAAACAACACGTATCGATATTATTGGACAAAATGGTAATGATGGTATACACTATGATTCTGATAGTTTAGATACGGTAACCACCAACGATGAATACGACGACAAACGCAAAAATTTTTAGTATTGACTTTGAAACTAGATCAGCGATTGATCTGAAAGATAGAGGGCTGGATGTATACGCCAACGATCCCTCAACAGAAGTGTTGTGTATTGCGTTCGGCACCGAACCTAACGATGTGTTAGTAACTGACCAAGTTAATAACCCACACTACGGGCATTTCTTATCCAAACTATTAGACCACGTAAACAACGGTGGCAAGATATCAGCATGGAATGCTTTGTTTGAATACGCCATTTGGAATTGTGTCTGCGTTCCAAAATACGGATGGCCTACGCTAAAACTTGAGCAGTGCATCGATACGATGGCTGTCGCCGCCGCAAATAATATTCCCCAAAGTTTGGAAGATGCATCTTTGTTTATGGATTCAGAACATAAGAAAGATACCATTGGCAAGAAACTTATTCAAAAGTTATGTAAACCACACAAAGGCGCGTTTAATAACGACCCAGAACTGCTAAAAATGCTGTTTGATTACTGTAAACAAGACGTTAAAACAGAAATAGCTCTTGGACGCACGCTAAGGGGTCTAGATCCAATTGAACAAAAGATATGGGAGTTGACCCAAAGAATTAATGTTAGGGGCGTTCCCGTCGATCCTATGGAGTTGCAAAATGCAGTTAAGGCTGTAGAAAATGCACAAACCAAGATTGATGAAGAGTGTTTAGAACTAACTGGATGTAAACCATCTGAACGAGCTAAATTACTTAATTGGATTAATTTAAGAATACCACACGCACCATTAAAAGATTTAACTGCGGAGACTGTAGATCAAATGTTGCAGTCTAATGTTTACAGTGGAGTTAAAAGAGTATTAGAGTTAAGACAAGAAGGAAGTCAAACTAGCGTGGCTAAGTACGCTAAAATGTTGGAGATACAGAATAATGGACGTATTAGAAATACTTTGGTATATCACGGTGCGAGTACTGGTCGGTGGGCTTCTCGTGGTGGACTTAATCTTCAGAATATTGCAAGGCCTACTTTGGAGGATCGACAGATTGCATCTGCGATACCTAAAGTTTTTGGGCAAGGTATTGGTACGATGGATGAATTATCCAGCCTGGTACGTTCTGCTATTATCGCGCCAAATGGTCAGACCTTCGTGGACGTCGATTTTTCGTCAATCGAAAATAGAGTGGCCTCTTGGATTGCCAATCAAAAAGACAAAGTTGAACTCTTCCGACAAGGACTTGACGAATACAAAGTCTTTGCGTCGCAGTCGCTCTTCAGAGTCCCGTACGAAGAAGTCACCAAAGATCAAAGACAAGTCTCCAAATCAGCCGTATTAGGTTGCATGTTTGGACAAGGAGCTAAAGGCCTAGTCGCCTATGCTAAAGGCATGGGAGTATTACTTAATCTAGATCAATCTAATATTGCAGTATCTAACTATCGGGCATCATATCCAAAAGTACGAGAGTTATGGTATGCATGCGAAAATGCTGCGATTGAGGCTACTCAAAATCCTGGTAGTCCATTTGCGCCAAATAATAAGATTACAATGAAGTGTGATAAGAATGCTTTATGGATGAAATTACCGAGTGGCAGATTGATTTGTTGGCAGAAGCCGATGGTAGAAGAAGTAATGACGCCGTGGGGTGAGAAGAAGTTAGCTGTAACTGTCCATAGTCAAAATACTTTTACCCGTAGTTGGAGTCGTAATACTTTGATCGGGAGTTCGATATTCCAAAGTGCCGTCCAAGGAACCGCAAGGGATTTCCTTGCCATGGCTATGCTCAACCTTGAGAATGCTGGTTACAATGTGTGTAATAGTATCCATGACGAAGTCCTATTATTAGTTGACGAGTTAAACCAAGATACTGCATTAGATGAGGTCATTAAAATTATGACCACTCCGCCACAATGGGCGCCCGATTTTCCTCTCGCTGCCGAAGGGTGGGTTAGTAAGCGTTACCGCAAATAAACTAAACCGCCGTGTGCAAATAAATTAGGCAACGGCAAATCATATTCATGAAAATCAACTCGTTCTGGAATTACTCTAGGATTAGATCCTTCGCCAGCATATAAACGTTTAATAAAATCAGTTGAATTATAATCCCAAGGATTTTCTTGATTTTCGTATTTATTAACTAAATTTGATTGGGGTTTTATTTCTACTAATGTACTAGGATCACCACGTTGACCTAATGCTGCAGTTCTATGTCTGCCTTCGTGTCCCATTATTCTTAAATTACCCATTTTATTAAATCCTAATTGTAAATTAGGAACTTCATTAAATCCTTTTTGATTTGCTACATTTATTAAATGTTCTAAATATTGATTTGTTGGTAATACATCATTATTTTCCATTTCACTATAATGATTCCAATATGGTGATTTAAATGGTTCATTGGGTAATGGTCTACTATATTCTAAAAATTCTTTTGGATTAATTACAGTAAATGCATTTTGTTTTCCAAGAACATTAGTTTTATTAAAAGCATCTTGTAATGCTTCATTACTATATTGTTTTTCTAAATTCGGAACTAAATCTGCAGCTTGTTGTACGCGTTTAGCAGCATCTTCTCCCCTACGTTCTAATACAGATTTATATAATTCGGAAAGACTACTACGAATCATTGGAGTTGCATCTGAAATTGATCCAACAAAAGCCATTGGGTCTTGACTACTTGCTTGAAGGGCGTTACCTAATGCCTCACCATAGTTAGCTGGCTCACCACGCATCATGCGCGCAGCAGGAACATCACTTTGCATATACTGGTTTTTAGCATTTTGCAAATATGCTTGAATTTCAGCTAGTGATGGTAAATCCATAAAGTTAGCACTTCCAGCGTCTTAACGATGCTGCTTTTCTTGTAGGCTTGCCGTTCTCATCTTTCATGGGTCCTGGCATGCCAGACATTCTTGCACAGAAAGATCTTTTACGAGCGCCACCCTCTGGTTGTGGTGCTTTTAAATGACTACCTGTTTCTCTGTTATATTTTGCACGACCTTTAGCAGTGAGTCCTGCACCTTTAGATACTGGTAATTTTTCACCACGACCTACGGCTAAAGATGGTCCACCTTTTTTCATAGGCTTGGCAGTCTTTGCTGATTCTTTAAAAGCTTGCGCAGTAGGTGCGCCTTTAGATCCAGGTTTACGCATACGCTCACCGCTACCAGCGGCTATGCGTTTTTGTTTTGCGTGAATGTTTGCATATAATCCAGGTTTAGTTGCCATAATTATAATCTTTCGATAATGGTTTAGGTAAACGGTTTTCTTTAATATGATCAATTAAATCATTAACTGTAAAATATTTCATATTTTTATTTTGCATTTCAGATACTATATTATTAATCATATCTTCTTTATTACTTGAATCTTGTTTAGCCCAAGCATTAATCTCTGGAACTGTGTTTGTGCTTTTCCAAGTTTTTTCATGTTCAGGATAAGCTAATTTTACAGCTTTTTTAAAATAAGGATCACTAAACACTAAATCTGAAAATTTATTTCCATGATCGTAATCATATATTCCATTTGATTTTACTTTATTAGCGCTAATTAAATCCGTATTATATAATTCATGTACGTCACCATATCCGCCAGGTACTGTTGGATTTTTTATAAAATCAGATATATAATGTTGATATTTATCTACAGGTCTTGTATTCTCTTTACCCTTAACTTGATTAATATCGTAAGTTTCTAATTCAGGATACATTTGTCTTGCAACATTAGCAAAATCTTTAGTAGTCCCACCGGAAGCATGTACGTGATCAAGTAATGCTGATGTTTGATTTTGACCGATAACATTAGCAACATCTGAATAAGTTAAAGGTTTACGATTAAGTTCTAAAGTTACGTGAGGTTTATTATTAGCATCTCGTAATGAAAGAATTTTTGAATCCCCATTTATAACCGCATTATAATATGTATCATTGGTGCCAACACAATGCCCCATTTGATTGCTTTCTGATTCTAAAGCCTCTTTGGTAATAGCATCATTGGTCGGATGTTTTAATTCTATCCATTTAAACCCATTATTATAATCTTTATGAACAGGTAATCCTTTAATTCTATCAGCTTCTGCTTTTTCAGCTATTTTGGCTTTTTCTGCATCATATTCTGCAGTACGTCTAATAGCTTTTTCTATAGACATCTGATTAAGTTGTTCAGGTCTTAATCGATCATTTTGTAAGTCTTCATAAAGAACATCAGATACATGGTCGAGACCTAATCTGTTTGGTAAATCCATGTATACGCTATGAACTGTTTCATCGGGTATATGGTTAATTAATGATAATGCTTCTAAATCTTGACTATTGTTAATAGGAAGATCGTGAGTCATACGCAACATTGACATTTTGTATTTATCAGCAGCATCCTTATAACCTGGATTATAATCAGGCATATTTTTATTTAAAATATCTTTAATTTCTTGGGATTTAACTATATTAAATTGAGAGTCAACTTTATCTTCCCAAGCTTTACCTGCTTCAGTTTTTGCAATACCTTCTAATGGTTTGCCAGCTTTCATTCTTTCTCGTTCTGCGTAATCTTTTGCATCTCGAGAAACTTCTCCGTGATTATATGGAACACCCTCATCAATTGCTTTTAAGATAGGATCATCTTTTGAACCTAACTGATTACGTAAATATTTTTTAAGTTTTGTATCAATCCAACCATTAATTGCTATTGCATGAGGATCAGCTTGAGGATTTTCTAAAATAGTATGACCTAATGCATTTTGATACGGAGGTCTATTGTAAGTTTCCTGACTTTTTTTAATACCACGCAACTGATTGGTCAATTCTCTTTCACCACCAACCATCATACCGCCAGGGTCTTTAATAATACCAAGAAAATTTAAAGGGTTTTTAATACCTTGTTGTGCGGATGTAGCAAATTGATTAGCAATATCTTGACCACTTATGGATTCTCCTCGCATCATACGAGCTGCAGGAGCATCACCTTTAAGCCATTCATCAAACGCAACAGATAGTGGAGATGACGGATCTACAAAAGTAGTAGCTCCTGTATTTACATCTCCGCCCCCTTCAAAGGCGGGGACTACTTTTTTAAATGAGTTAAACCGCCAGCTTTTTGAGAGATAACTGGTTTACCTACGGATACATTTGGTGCTCTTTCATCAGGACTTGGAGCTACAAATTCAGAACCCGCACCTAATGCCATACTTAAAGGAATTGCTGCACCTTCTAATGGTGGGAAAAATTCAGCAGCAATTGGTAATGCGCCACCAAGAACATTCATACCACCAGATATTTTATTTCTTAAACCAGGTTGCGATAATCTTTCGGCACCTTCAAGAAGTTGCGCGCCCGATAATGCTCGACCAAGATATGGTGCTGCTTTAGCTGCAAGAGGCACACTTTCTGCTATTTTACCCATTACTGATTGAGAAGCTTTTCGTCGTGCTTCTGCTTTAGCTGATTCTTCAGCAGCTTTAGCTGCAGCTCTATCAGCGATAATTTTAGCATTAGAACCTTTAGGTACTAATTCTGGTTTTTCAATAGAGATTTCCCATTTAGCTGCTTCTTCCGGAGGCATAGCTTTATGTTGATCTGCAATTATTTTCATTTGTTGTTCCAAATTATGGATATCTGCTCTAGATGCTCCCCAATTTGGAGTACCACCAAGTTGATCTTTTATAGCAGCTTCACCAGGAACATTATTACCTTGCTTTGATGCCCAGTTATTAATAATATTTAAAGCTTTATGAGATACCCCACCACCAATATCTTGAACAGCTTGAGTTAATATACCTAGTTCAGCACCTTGTAAGTGATGTCCTGGTTTAACATCTAAATTAGCTGGTGGATTAAAATTACCACTTTGATCTGTATGTTGTGATACTAAATTATCAATATACGCTTTTTGATCTTGAGGTGTTTTATTTTCAAAATGGGCAGGAAGATTAACTTCTTTTCCATTAATGTTATATAACGGCATATTAGTCTCCTACCTTTGTTACAACGTGATTTTTATCAGTAACAAATGAATTATTTTTTAATATTCCTATATTTTCTTTTGGCGGTTCTAATTTTTTCCAATGGTCATAAGCATCAGTTAATTGGAAATTTGACCATGTAGGTCTATGTGAAGGATTCATTTTTTCTTCTTGGATCTTAAATCGTTTCCATGCATCAGCTAAACCTAATGTTTTATTTGCTTCATGTTCAATAAGATTAATTGCATGTTGATTTGATTGTGTCGGATCATCAACACTTAAACCTTTAGCACGTTGTTGTTGACCTAATTCCATATTAGTCATACGACCGGGGAAGTTTAATTTAGCATAAGCAATACCAAGTTGAGTAGCTAATGCATCAGCATTAAGTCTATCACCTACATCTTCAGAAGGAATAACTGCATTTGTAAGCATTGCTCTTAAATCTAATCCATGGCTTTTTTCATTGTCTGGATTTTTAATACCTGGAACACCTTCTAATACAGGTACAATTTTATTTAAAATTGGATTTCCTTTAACAGGGCCAAATATATGAGGTTTTGTATCTAAGTAATTTTTGTATCTAGTTACGTCAGTGAGCGTATTGATAGCTTGTTTTTCGCGAGCTTCTAGATCTTTAATATCTAAAGCATCTTCTTTTTCACGTTCATTACCACCAGTTGTCTCAATAGCATTTTTAATGTCATTGAGTTTTTGTACTTCTTCTGGGGCCACTGGATAATTTTCTGGTCTAGGAATACGTTTTGCAGTTACAGGAACAATCGGAGTTGAAGCATCTGCTACTAAGATAGGATCTGTATTTGAAAACACACTGTTACCATCTGCAAAATTTTGAACAGCACCACCATCTTTATATGATGATCTTGCTTTAGGAATTAATGATGGATCAGGTTCATATTTTGGAGCCGCTGGTTTACGTGATGGTGAAACTTTTGGTTTACCATTTGCATCTAATTGTTGACCTGTTTGAGGATCAGTAATTGTAACTTCAGTACCACGCTCACCTCTTAAATATGGTTGAGCTTCTTCTAAAGTCATCATTCTATTATGTCCACCAATACCAAGAAGAACAGGTTTTTGACGTTCGATGCTATAAATATTTTCAGCTCTAGCTTTTTCAGCTGGTTTTTGATATTCGTCACGCAACTTAATAGCAGCATCAACGTCACCAGCATTAGCTAAATCTAAAATTTGTTTTTGAATATACCCTGGAATAACATATCCAGTTTGTGAAGTTCCTGCACCAGCGCCTGTAGCACCAGTAGCGCCAGCACCTGTACTTGTATCAGGAAGCATTGATTTTTCTAATGCAGTTCTTAATTGAGTTTGTTGCGCTTGAGAACCTTTCATGGCCATCATATCAACAAGCATAGCAAGACGATCTTTACGTTCTGTTTCTTGTTGTTGTCTTAATGCAAGTTGGGCATTAGAGGATTCACCATGTAAATTAGGAATAGCTGCAGCACGTGCTGCTTGCATTCTATTTTGCCAATCAGTAAATTCATTATTACGTAAATTGTACTGATCTTGTAAATTTTTATAAATTTGATCTGATGATGATTGATCTACTACAATTTTTTTACCGCCAGGGCCTGTGATTGTAGTAAGGCCTCCAGATGGAGTTGAGGACGACGATGTAGGTGAATCAGAAGTTGGAGTAGCAGATTCAGTAGGTTTCTTTGCTAAGTTTTCTAAACCCATTAAAGTACTGATACCCGATAGTCCTGATAAAAAATCTAATCCCATAATATATTTTCCTAATTAACTATTATTCCTGGTGCATTTGGATCAAACGTTTGTGTTGAGTCCGTTGTTGGGAGAGCATTTGGATCATATTCGCCTCCAGATGAATCTGTTTGACCTGTTGTATTAATTTGACTCATATCCGGATTAGTAGAAGCTGCACCTGATGGATTACTTGGATCATAAATAAGTGTGCCACCTTGGTAATATTGACCCGTTGGTGAAATAGATGTACCATCAGAGAAGTATTGCCAACCATATCCTGGTTGACCTTCAGTTGAAGTATTTGGAATAGAGGATACTGCTCCAGTTGATGGTGAAGTATTTCCAAATAAAGATCCCAAAATGCCAGTAACAGCATTACCTGCCGCACCTACCATTTGACCTGGAGTCATGCCAAGATAATTACCTAATGATTGAAGTTGTGATAAAGGTGATAATGAGGCTGATTGAGTTGTTGTTGTAGGAACTTGTGTAGAACCTAAAACTTGAGCTAAGTTTTTAACTCCTGCTAATGGAGCATTTTGTTGTGCTTGACCTAAAGTAGTTTCTGCTGCAGTTCCTTGAGCACCAGCACCACTTAATCCTGTAGCTGCATTAATACCAGTTTGTTGATTAGCTAAAAAAGCTTGATATTCGCCAGGCAACATTTGAGCTTGAGCATTAGCAATTGCTGTGTCAGCAGCTGTTTGATTACGAAGGCTACCAAATTGACCACCTGAAATAGATGTTGCATCAGATGGGGCTACTGTTTGAGGAATAAGTTGTTGAAGTTGTTGTTCATTAGCTTGAAATAAACCGCCTAATGGAGTTGCAGTATTAGGAGTAACTTGACCTGTTGTCGGATTAGTAATCCATGGACTTGTTGCTGCAGTTTGAGCAATTGAACCTAAAGTATTTTGGGCTTGTGTAAATGGATTAGATGCTCCTGTTAAATTACTAACAGCAACACCACCCGCTGTATTTTGGAATGAAGGTACTTGACCTGCAGCAGAAAGAGCTTGATTAACATTATTTTGTTGAGCTTGGTCAAACCAAGCTGGCATCGTGGTGGTCTGTGCGGTGGTATCAGAGATTAAGCTATTAATTCCAGACATTATTTTTCTACCTTAGTTTTTGATATTTCTAAATAAGTTAATGGACCTTTACTGTCCGGAGGTAATTGATTTACGTCATGTTTAGCTTTATGTTCGCGAATTGTTTTCAAGAATTCATCTAATACTTTTGAACCACTATCATTACTACCGTTACCTAAAGACGAGACCACGTCCGCAGGAATAACAAATTCACCATTAGCCAACATAGCCGGTACGCTATCAGAAGTACCATCACCATCTCCCTGAACGTATCTATGTTTTAAACCACCTTCACTGTAGAATTGTGGGATATGGTTTTCTGAAGATTGATGATCTTCTTCAACGCGATGACCTTCAGCATAAGCGCCAAAACTAACTGGAGCTGATCCCATGATAGAAGGAATTGCACTAAATACGCCACCTAATTCACTTGCAGGAATTGAAGTTGCTTGTGTTAAACCCGGAGTTAAATTGATTCGATTACTTGATGTATTATTAGGTGTTTGAGATTGAGCACCAACACCTGTTGTATTAGCAACTTTACCTGTTGTTCCTGTAGCACCAGTAAGAATATGTCCGATTGTGTTTGCAGTATTCCCTAACATACTATTAAGAAAACTTTGAGCTGCAGAATTTCCAGCAGTATTAGCAAGTTGTCTAGCTGTAACGCTAATTTGATCTACTCCTGTTGGAGGAGTCCAACCACCACCACCAGGTTCTGTAGGAGTGCCAGTAGATGGAGCTCCAATATCTGTAGGACCTCCAGTAGTATTCGTAGTTGTACCACTACCATAAGGGCTACCTGTTGTATCAGTTGGTGTTGTTGTAGTTTCTGCAGTTCCTGTTTGACCTACTGAACCTTGAGATGGATCATAGCCACCACCCGATGGTTCTACTTGACCTGTGGTATTAATTTGCCCCATGTTAGGACCACCAGTAGTATCAGTAGTTGTACCACTACCATAAGGACTGCCTGTTGTATCGGTTGGAGTTGTTGTAGTATCTGCAGTTCCTGTTTGACCTACTGAACCTTGAGATGGATCAATACCCAATACATCTGTTATACCAGGAACAAAATCGCTTCCTGGTACAAAATCGCCACCTGGTATAAAACTATCAGCCATTACTGCTCCAATACTATCGAATAAGTTGTTTCAAAATGATTTGCACCGAGTCTTTTTAGTATCTTACTAAAATCATTTTTTGGCTTAATACCAATCAAAACTCTTTGCGGTTTACGTTTTTTAATTACAGATAAGCTCCATTTAAGGAACTTGTAGCCAAATAATCCTTTACGATACTCTGGCAAAATAAATAATAAATCTGATGATGCTGTTAAAACTGATTTAAAGTGTAATGCTTTAAATAAAATCCAAGTATGATATCCAATTAATTTACCATCATCTCGAATAGTTAGAATTTCTAACATATTTTTATTTTCCATAAGTCTAAATTGATCAACATTTAGATTATGGTTAATTACATCTTGGCGTTCAGAAACTTCTTTATGGTGTTCATCAAATAAAGGATATGCGTCTTTTAAAAATGATGAAACGGTTTCTTTTTGGTATGATATCATCTAGGTATACTAATGCAAAAAAGGCCTATTATACGCCCTATTGACGCTGTCTACCATTCACAATTAAACTAAATTGGTGTGCCCAATCTTGCCAATTATCAAATAATTCCGGGTTGGGGAGTGGGTAACTGGAAAATACTGGTAGTTGAGCCATATTATTTGCTGTATGCTTCCAATTAGCTTCATCCGTATGTGGTATGGGTTGACCACTATAAAACAAAATAATATTCCCATTAAAATCATTCCATGTTGAATATGCTGGAATATATGGAAAATACTGATTAAATCGCGTAACTGAAGCGCTATTAGCCATTATGGCCTTTCATCACCAAATTCAGCAGTCACTAATAATCGACCCATTTCATAATTACCATCAACTTCATTAGAAGCAAATTGAAGTCTATTTTCACGATTCTCTACACGTAAGTCAATCTTATCTGTACTTGTTGTAATAGTATAAGGACCTGAATTAGATATAGGACCATTGGCAAAAGGCTTACCAATAATGTTCATGGTTAAATTACCACCTTGCACAAAGTCTGGTTCAATACGTCTTAAATGCATTCTTCTATTAATACCTGGCGTACCTTGACCTGATGGTGATCCACCAACCCAGCTTAAATCGCATGTCGTAAAACTTGCTGGAATTGCTGATTCCGTAGTAAATGATACCTTATTTAAACCAACCTCATGTTGCCAAATTGCATATCCACCACTAATAGAATAAAATACTGTATTGGCTGCAGGTGATCCACCAGTGATAGGACCATTTACAGTAATAAGTGTAACACCGCCGGTTGCTTCTAATGTTGTATTAAAAATATGTATGCTAGTATTAATTTGATACTTAGCAGCGGCTGTATTTGAGTTACTAAAAGTTACATAACTACCTGGCATGAATGTTGTAGTTACATCACCTAATGTATAAAATTGAGATGTTGTAGGAGCTGATTGGCCTGATGGAGTAGCACTTACTGTATATCCTCGGCTATAGATTACATTGTAATTCCAATCACCCCAAATAGGTGTTGGGAAAACTTCTGTAGTATATCCAGATGATCTTTGAGCACCCTCTGCCTGACCAGCATCATACCAAATCTTATCTTTTGTATTGTAGATAATAGCATCAGTACATTCTGTATTTGTGCCACGTGGATAGAAGAACCAGATCTCATTGTATCTTGGTACTTTTGTAGCCCATACTTTTTGGCGTTGAGTATAATTTAAATTATTAAATAGCCAGTTTACATTCTTATCATTTGGTAATACTTGAACAACACCATTGTATACATAGAATCGGTCAACACCCATCCAGTAATAAGCGCCATCCATTTCAACTACGGCGCTGGATGACATAATGGATATCTCACTTGACACAATGTCGTACTGCCAATATGTAGGTGGATTATTAACAAATGACACACGAATCAAACTATCAGTCGCCCAGAATAATCCTGAAGGAGCTACTGTACCGCCACGAACTGGCATACCTTTTACTATTTTACCAGCGGCTAAGTTGACCTGATTGGCAAGTGGGCCATTCCAGTCTGTGAGTACTTGATTATTATAGACAGAACTTACATGGTTATTAGCAATGTATCCGTTCTCGCCATAAACAAATATAAATGGGTGAAGCACACAAACTCCACCATTTACTGAAATAGGTTGAAATGTAGGGGATGTTCCGCTTGTATCAGCAAGAACAGTAAATGTCCATTGATTAGATGAATTAGGTACAGTGGATCCAACATAGACTGGTGATGGAGTACCGTTATCAATGTTAGCTAAGTTAAGACCGGGGTGGGCTAATAGATTTAATGTGCCACCTTGTACACTATATTGATAGTCAAATTGCCACAATAAATTTGCGCTTGGCGCAAAACTAACGTTATCTAACCACACATTTGAGACAGAATTTGCGCCTCCCGCAATAGGCGTTGTTAGCGTGACTGTAGTTGTATTAGATACGTTATTGTAAGAGCTTGTAGAAACACTGTATGTGACTGGATTAGTATTTTGATTAAAAATAACTGTAGCACCAGTATTAAATACAGAAGTTAAACTTTGAGCATTACCATTGGAAGCTGTATAAGATATGGTAAATGTATTTGAGGTATTATTTGCAACAGTAAATTTTGAATACCCTGCCTCTAATAATGCATTAAACGGACCCGCACCAGATCCAAAGTTTTGTCCTGTTGCAAAAACATCTAAACCATTTTGGTTTCCTGCAAAAACATAGTTAACTCCATTATAGGAGTTCATTACCATGCCACGAGGCACACCATTAAATGTAGCAAAAAGCTGAGTATAACCACCTATTTTTTTAGGGCGGCCACGTTGGAATCTATTCCAAACGCCATCAGTACATTCTTTAGATTCAAATATAGTACCGTCTCGTTTGACACCCGGATCAACAACTAATGTATAAACTTGACTATACTGTTGAGGTGCCTGAGCTTGTTGTTGCTGTTGATCAGCCACTTAGAATACTCCGCCAGTAATTCCGCCTACTGCTGTTAATGTTCCAGTAGCTGTTACTGAGGCTGGTGTGCTAATTTGAGGAGATAATGTATTAGTATTATTAAATAACATAATTTCATTACCATTTGCAGTAACACCTAAAATACTGGTTCCTGCTAAATAAAGACCTGTTGTCGTATCATTAATAAATGAAAATGATGGGACAGCTGCGGATCCATTAGGTGCGAAAAGAGAAGATACCGTGGATTGTGTAATGATAAAGAATACACCACCATCAGTAACTAAAGATACAACTTGCCCTGGAGTCAATGTAATGTTTGGCGATGAACTTCCAGATATTGCAAATTTAAGATTATAAGATGTTGTTGTTGTATCATTAATCAATACATAGAACTGTGTAATGTTTGGTAATGTGATTGTTAATGTGCTTGTTCTTGTGTTAGCCAAATTAACATACGTTTGAATCATTGGAGCACTAGCAACTAAACTATATGCATTACCACTAATACTATCTACGTCATAAGATGCAGCAGATAAGGTAATGTTTGTAGGAGATGTCCAACCTACAGTAAAGAAGTTATTTGAGTTAGCATCAAATATAATCATTCCAGAATCACCTGGATTGGTCACTATGTTTGATACGCCATTAATGGTAGATGGACTATTTGGTAAAATGGTAAGAGATCCTGTACCATTGTTTCTAAAATTAGCATACCATCCTGGTGTGATTGATGCGTAAGAAGGTAGTGTAAATGTACCAGCGCCTGCAGTCCAAACATAAGTTGATGCACGGCTATTATTAGTAAGTGTGGTATTAATGGATACTTGAACAATATTATCTGATGTTGTAAGTAATCCATTAACTGTTGTAGATAATCCAAAGCCAGCTAAACTAGAAGCACTTGCTGCAGACATACCAGCACCAAACGTGATTGTACCCCAAACACCGTTTGCTGATGAGTTATCTGTTAAATAGAAATATTGTGATATACCAGCATTAACTGTTGTTGAATTACCACCACCAAAATTAGTAACAGTAAATGCAACATTACCAGTATTACGAATAAGTACATCAGTTCCAACTGTACCTTGATCTGCTTCTGGGAGAGCTAATGATAAAGAACTAGCATTAGCAGAACAATCCATAATACGCGCAATTGCAGTTTCACCTAATTCGGCATTAGCAATCGATGGCCAATAGAGTGGAGTATTAACTGAAAAACTTAGCGCTTCGTATGAAACGTCTGTTGGTTGAACAACGGTTCCAGTAAATGGTGAGGTATAGATAGGTGTGGTCATGTTTAAGGCTCTTGAATAGATGTGTTACGATCAATACGACGTGCATTATCTTCTTTCTTAAGCGCAGCTAATGAGTCGTCATAATATTGTTTCCAAATAGGTAATTTATCAAGTGCTTTCAAATAACCTTGCGCTTGCAATAAAGTACCAAATAACATCGCTTGAGGACACTCGCGAGTAAATAAATTTTGCTGATTAGATGAATCTAATGGTTGAATTAAACTATAATAAGTAATTTCAACTGGATAGGATTGATCTGGATATGGTGCAAAAGCCCAATTATTATAATCATAATCAGCGTAATAAATAGGTTGACCACTAGAAGATTCATTTTGATATTGAGCTACATAATCTTGTGAGCGCAGTAAGATAGGTTGGCCATTAACTTTCATTGAAATCGTTTTACGCCATCTTGCTGGTTTATTAAGCACCACTTGATTTGTAGCTAAATTTGTTTCAACAACAACAAGTTGCAAGAATGTTTTAAGTTCTGCAGCGATTGCAGATTCTGCTAATCCAATTAAGTTAGGAATTTGCGCTACGAATTGTGCATCGTCACGCTCCATGTAATTAATTACATCAGCAACTAAATTGTCATAGGTTTGTACGTATGCGCCGGTCATTATTTAGTATAGTAACTTATGTTAGGTTGGAAATAAATTGGAGACTTATCACGGTCTTCTTCTTCAGCTTCTTGACGTAATTGGAGAGCTTCTTTTTTCAAGTAAGCTACGCGATTCATATCAATACCAGGTAATTGTAAAGCTAATTTATGTGATAATTCAGCTTGAATATAAGGTACCCAACGATCAGGTAAATAAAGTTGATTAGTTAAACTACCTACGTCTTGAGGTTGCATTTCCAAAATCATTTGGAATGCTTGGTAGTTATTGTTAGGCACTGGCCATAGATACATTTGTGGATCAACCTGACGGTTAAACCAGAATTGTAATGATCTTTGGCTTGGGAATTGTTTATTAGGTAAATCAAAATAGTCAGTTCTATTTAAACGAGCCAATGGAATGACTTGTTGTGATTGTGCAAACTGAATAGCACGAAGTGAGAATGTAGAACTTGTATTACGATTCTTTAAACGATAGTAATAGAACTGTTGTGTTGCATTAATAGTAATGTAAGACCACTCATAATCGTTTAGTGTGACTTCTGGAAATGATTGCCAAGTTTCCCAATTAACGCCGTCATTACTTACTTGGAAATCTAAATCATAAGTTGTTGGACCATTAGGAGAATAGGCATTAAATCCTGCATAGAAAACACGTGTTTGGTTTGAGTAAGCGGCACCAAACCAGTTTTCTGATAGTGTGGATGTTGCATGTTGACTTAAACTTGCATTACCATTTTGATCAAATAAACTAGGTGCTCCTGTATTATCAGAAGGAAGTGCCTGAGAGATGGTTGGATTAACAATGTAGATCCAATTTGCCTCGAGTACATCGACGCAATTTTTTGGCATGTTTAAATATTGTTGATTGGTTTGTGCACCAAGAACAACAATCTGTTGCAACCAAATGTTAACACCACGGTTAACAGAGTTTTGTAGGATGTAAAATAACGCCTGTTTACCAGCGTTGACATATTCAGGCGTCATTTCTTCTGCCTGTTTGCCAGCATCACGATAAGCGTAAGATATCAGTTGGTCAACTGTTATCTTAGTTTGATCATAGGTACCTGAGTACGCCAAGATTATCTCCCGCGACCAGCAGCTTTACGCATAGGCTTACTAGCAAAGGATCGACCTTTATCAGCCTTGGCAAACTCCTTACCTACTTTTTGTGGAATCCCTACTTTTTTTGCAAAAACTGGAGAGTGTGCTACACCCTCCATGAGATTATGTTGTGCTTTTGATTTACTTGGCATTCTTAGTCTCCAGTGTGTGAAAACATGCCACGTTTAGTCATGTTTGCAATAGTTGCATCAATTTGCTCTTTTGTATATGGGCTAGTTGCAGGAGTGTTAGTCTGCATGTTTTGATAACTTTGCGGATTATTCATCGTCGCAGTATTTGGATTTCTGTTATCATAAATAGGAGGCTGTCCTCTATATACAGGTTGAGTATATTGATTTTGCATCTTTTGTATTTGTTGCATGTACTGATTTTTTAATTGCAATGCTCCAGCTGGATCAGTTTTAGATTGATTAATAATCGCTTGCTGAATTGATGGAGGAAGCGCTGGACTAATTAAATTTCCAGTTGATGAGCCGTCGGCCATGTGCTTAATATGTCCGCCGGCTTTAGCTTTTTTTGATGCGTGGCCACCTTTTTTAAAGTAGTCAGAAGCTTTAGCTTTAGCACCTGCAGATTCTGCATCAGCTTTTTTATCGCCTGTTGGTGGAACTTTAACAATCTTGTCTTCATCACCAGCTGGTTTTGAACCTTCAAATTCTACATCAGAACCTGCTGAGTATTTACCAATCTTGCCGCCTTTTTTAGCTTCTACTTTCTTTTCTGTGGATGGTTCTGTTGATGGTTCTACGTGTTCTACTTTACCACCTTTTTTATATTTACCACCGCTGCACATTGCCTTGCCGCCTTTTTTCATAGCAGCAGATTTAGCGTCAGCTTTCTTGGTACCAGTAGCTTTAATTTTTTTGATTTCATCTAAATCGCCAGATTTTTTGTGCATCTCGATTGCACCGCCAGCTTTGTATTTTTTAACTGTGCCTTCTTTTTTCTTATCACGGCCACCTTTTTTGAGCTTGATTTCTGTTGGCTCTTTTTTGTGTTCAGCTTCGTCGTGTTGTTTGAATGCTTTTTTGATTAGAGCTTTATCTTGGGCAATGTCACCACCTTCTTTGTGATGTTTAGCTTTGCCGCCCTTTTTCATGATATTGATGTGACCGCCCTCTTTGTAGCATGGCATGTCAGATTTCATTTTTGTATTACTTTTGAATCCGTCCATTTTGGTTCCTATAGGTTAAAATTGATAAAATTAGGATGATCAGTCCTTAGCTCTACTAATGCACAAAAGCCACTTTTTTCGCCCCATGGAGGAATAATTCGCGTTCCCTGTAACGTCTAGCTTCTAGTATGGCAGGCTTATTCCAAAGTAACATGGCATCAGCCGCACCATGGAAATTGTGGTTTCTGATGTTTCTAATAACCGTTGATTTTTTAAAGTTGTCAACGCCAATATTAAAGCAAAAACTTAAGAGTGCCTCGTATTGGTATGTAGTTAATTCGTAGGGTGACGTCTCCTCCACTGCAGTGCTACAGGACTTTATATCCTGCCTAAAAAGCTGTAATACCTCAGCATCCGTGAGCGTCTTATGTTTAAGGTGATCTTCATCTTTTTTAATGAGGTGACCAATACCAATGGTTAATTTACCCTGACTGTCTCGGTAGGCTTCATTTCTAAAGCCTTCCTCTTTTGATAATAGAATAACCTGATTGGCTACCTTTGAAAGATCCATTTCCAACTTGGTATGGTTCACTTGCTCCGTATTGCACGTGATCGAAAAAAGTGTGAGCAATCCTGCAAGTATAAATACTTTGTTCATGATTAATCCTTTCTCTGCGTATGTTACCGCAAATTAATGATTCTATGTTAGATTTTTGGGAAAACTAAGCTAGAAAAGCCCAGAATAAGAAGAGAGAATTGTTCATATTTAACCTCCTAAGAACAGTTGTTTTTCGTCATTTCGACGGGTGACGAGACCCTTGATGATTTTACCACCAGCCCTGACGTACTTCGTGAATTCCTCCGCAGCGCCCTTTTTATCATTTCTAAGGATCTTTTGACGGAGGGTTGATCGCTGTAGTACCCCAAGACCAAGATTGAAGCTAAAACTAATAAGAGCATCAAATTCGCCTTGTGTAAGTTGCACAGGACAGAACTTTGACACTCCCTGCTCAAATCGAGCCAAATCTTTTCGAAGAATCCCATCTACTTCCTCCATAGTGAAAACTTTATTCCATTCTGGCGGTAGGGATTTACCATCACCAATAAGGTGTCCTACGCCAACAGTCCAAAGTTTAACACAATCTTGGTACGGTTTCAAGCGTACACCTTCGTGATGTTTAATTAATGCTATACCTTTGTCAGATATCTGCATTAGTTTTTCCAGTGACGTGAACCAAAGTAGAAGCCAATAATTGAGGCAACAATCGCCATCTCTTGGTCTGAGAATACTAAGTCAAGTGCTTCTTTAAAGTCAACACCTGTCCAGATAGCCCAGATCATGCCAGATACGTCAGTGAATACTAATAAGCCAACAAACACATAAGCAATGACTGGACGTACAGAAGCACGTAGATTAACAATCCATTGTGCTGCACCTTCTTGTTCTTTAGCAGCAAATGCATACAATGCAGAAGCTTCTTGTGCATCAGCTTGCACTAAGTTCTCTTGCAAGTTGATTGCTTCAATGCGTTCTTGAGCTTGAAGGTTTTGTTGAGCCATAGCTAACTGTTGTTGCATTTGTAGCTGAGCCATTTCTAGCTCATGTTTTTGATCTGACTTTTGTTGAAAGAATTGTAAGATGGATGGCAAACCAGAGGTAGCAAATCCAAGTATTCCTGATAACATACTAAACATAATATCTCCTATGAACCCAACGGGTTTGTTGTAGCTTTTCGAAGGGCTTTCATTTGCTCTTGCATAGAGGTAATCGCTGAATTGATTTCCAATGTATTACCTTTAGCTAACGCTTGCGCTTCACGTGATGAAGCTAGTGCATCTGATGATTTTTCTTGCATACGGATAGATGCATCTTGTAGTGCTGCAATTCTATCTTGTTGCGTTTTTACTTGAAGCTCTAAAGTTGTGATTTGAGATTTCATATCACCAATACCTTTAACTTCCTCAATCGCCGAAACCGCTTCGTTGTAGCGGGTTATCGCCAAGTAGGCTCCGCCACCTATAATTGGCAATGCTGTTAAAATTAATCCCAATATCATCTGAGGTGATAAAGTTAAGGAGAATGTCTTGTTCTCTGCCATATGCTTGTTCCTGTGTTAAGTTGATATATTCTTGAATTTGTTGTTGCTGCATATTGTAGCCAGCATTTAGTAATTGCATACTCATGACTACACCGAAACCTGGAACGATTTCTTTACCTTTGGGTATGCTAGTTTTCGCCTCTGTCTTGTTGGTTTCCGAGCTTCCTGTAGAGTTGCTCGTATTGCTCGATGCTGTCCCAGAGGTGACGTCTGACTTTTGTGTAGTCCCACTTTGGCTTGTTGTTGTTGTCGTTGTGTCTACCAATGGGGTATTCGCAATAACAGGGTTTTGTTGAACATCCACAGGTGGGGCAATCTGTGTTGTCGAATTCATTTGTTTGCTGATCACCGAGTTTGGATTCGTCGGGCTGATCGGTGACACTGGGCTTGTCGGATTGTTTAGATTCGTGACCGACATGACGCATGTATTCGAAGTCGTAACCCAATCCGACCATATTGGCGTGGAATATGGATCCGAACAAGTCGATGATCTGTTTTGTAGTATGCTTCCAATATACCCAGATTGACACGATAATGTCTGTGTCTGAGTTGATGGTTTGCATGTTGCTGGATCCGGTGTGCATGAATTGGTTGTAGTGATCCACGCTCCCGGGACGGGTTGACCATAGGGATCTGGACAACTCGTTGTTGTTTGTTGGGTTATCTGTCCTGAAAAATGGGTCGGACAACTTAGACTCCTTGCTGAAACGCTTGTCTGACAGCTCGGTGGAAGCGGCGTGCAGTTGTTCGAAGTTGTTTGCCATGGGCTCCAAGTTTGCGTCGAACAGAAGTAAGTCCTACTTTGATTGATAGCACCAGTTTGATGCGCACCACATTGAAGTGTTTGAAATTCAACTGATGATGTGCATGGCGGTGGTATATAACAAACGGGATGGCCGTAAAATTGAGCCAGTTGATTACACCAGTCCGTAAATCCATCAGCACTCGCACTACTCCTTGAGAGGAGGAATAGCAGGAATATTATAGTCCTCGCCATAGAGCTTTTTAAATCTTTCAGGGTAACGTTTAAACCAAGCTTTCTTTGCTGCATCACCGACTGCTCCGCCTAATGGACATGGACTGCCTGACATCTCCATCGCGTCCCATACTTTTGGATCTTGACAGAGCACTGAAACTGCCGCCACTTTAAGACCTAAGTCATTGAGTGTTTTAGCTAGTTTGATTTTTACGCAATTATCATCAAGAAGTACAGTACCGCCAGAGAGAGATAGTACGCCAATGTTCCCAGCCCCAGAGACGGGTACTGCGCAAACATCTTGGCTAAAAGCAGACATAGAGGGAGCCATGGCACTAGATACAGGCATGCCTTTGTTTTGAATAACAGTAGTATCTGCATAAGCTATCCCAAACCATAAACAAAGAATCGTACCTAAAATACGTTTCATTTATTTGTCTGCCTTGTCATCTAATTTTTCAAAAATACGGTCTAGCATGTTTTTGATTTCGTCAATGTCGCGACGATAATCATCTTTAGTTACGTATGAAAGTGGCATCTCTGCTATTTTATCTTCAAGACGTAAGATAGATCTTGACATACTATTCAATACCCAAGCGCCAAAGAAACCAATAAGTCCTAAGGCAATATTAATAAGGGTTTGGGTATCCATTATTTTTTCTTTAAACCTTTCAGCGTTTGAGCCAATCTTGCACGTTGACCAGTCACGCCAGATTTTTTAGCAGCGGATGCTAATTTACCAGCGGGGATCTTTTCACTTTTTTTAACACCAAGAGACTCTTTAAGTGCGCCAGGTTTTTTAATTGCTTTTTGAATCCACTTTTCTGCCATGATTATTGTCCTTGATTTGGTGATAAGCTAGATGGTTGTGAAATTGCTGGAGCTTCAGCTGGAACAGCAGCTTCTTCAACTACAGGTGCTGGAGCAGGTGCTGCTTTCTTGTGTGCTAATTTACCGATAAGGTTTTCTACACCGTGAATAACAATTCTTACATAGCTTACTAATGTTTTAACTACTGCGAGTAAAGCTTTAACTACATTCCATAAGTCTTTAATTAATTGCATTTAAATCTCCTTTATTGTTAATCTAATACTACTTTTAAGTCATTTATAAACTTAATACCGTCAATTAAATATTTTGATGTTATATTATTTTTAATATCTACTACAATAATGTAACAACTTTGATCTTTGGTATTGGTTTTAAAATTAACTGAACAACCTATAATAATTTTGTCATCATAGACGTCCAATCCTCTTAAAAAAGTACTTGAACTATCAACTAACTTAAATGGTTTTGATACATTAGTATTTAAGTCAATCATTAGTATTTCGCCGGTGCCTGTTGATAGGGTGTACAAATAGTTATCCACTACTCTAATCCCATGGCAACACTTGCCAGCTCTTGCCACTAACTTGATGTCGAATGTGTTGACCTTGTCAAAGTATCCAAAATCAGACTCGACAAAATTTTTATTATGACGACAGAAATAAATTTTATCGCCTGCATCAAACAACGAGTTAAGGTGCCTTGAATCTAACTGATCCGCGTTAAGGGGCTGCAGATGAATATCTACACGGTTCAGAAGATTAACGTTTATATATTTGTTAATTTTATTTTTTACATCATGAATGCCAATAGTATCTATGGCAGTATGACATACGTAAAATGTATCTTGATCTTTTACAATCTGGTGGGTATTAATCACCATAGGTATGGAGATAAGACCCTTAAATTCATAGGAAGTTTTATCAAACTTACCCAGTTTATCATTAGACGCAATGTAGATATACTGATCGTCTACATCTACACCAAAGGGGCGGTATGTGGGCCTTCCTTTGCCTTGTAGATTGGGTGAATCTAATTCTTTTGTTTTTGAATGACGGTGCGTGATCGTGTTTGAATTAAGGTCAAATACTACGAAATCATGCTCTTCTGTTGTAATCAGGAGTCTTGTCATACGTCAAGCTCCAATATAAAATTAATCACTACGCGTCTTTTGTGCTGCGTTGGCACAGATGATCTGTGCGTTTGCTTTGAATTAATCACGACACAGTTACCCTTTTTAGGTGATGATGTAAAAAGAACTGTCTTTTTATCATCATCGTAAACTGTCGTATCACCATCGGAATCCGTGACGTAATACACAAAGCTTACAAAGTTGCCTGGGTTTGTGATATCCATATCAGTATGGATTAAATTATCTAGCGACTCAGGTGTGTGTGCTATGTTGGGTATTAAGTTACCTTTAATTCTTACTACACGCTTTACTTTAATGCCTGTGCGTTCTACAAAGTAGCCGATTATCATATTGACTAAATTGTAGTGTGCCGACCACACTTTTTTGTTTAAGAAAAATACGTGGGTCATTTGGAATATGTCTTTGTCCGGTTTCATTGGGACAATATTTTCTGAGTTCCAGTACCATGGAAACCCAGTGGACGTCATAAGTTTATGTACCTCATCTTCTAAAGATTGAGGTAACAGCTTTTCAATAATCATACGATTATTATATCAAATAATTAAGAAGATGGTTGAGTTACTTCTACCCATGATGTTGTAGCTTCATCCCATGAGTAAACTTTACCGTCTGTTGGATAGTCTACAGGTGCTTTCCATTGAGCAGTAGCTTCGTCTAAAACCCATGAAGCAAAAGGTTGTGGTGGGATAAATGCGTCTAGTGTTGCATCATATTTATAGCCAATACCTGCGTAATTCTTGCGGATTTTAGCGTTGTATGATGTTTGTTTCCAAGTGCCGCCAAGAAGGTTATTACAGAACGCAGCACCAATTGCTTCATTCTCTACACCGTCTTTATCGGCCGTGTCTTGGTTAGCAACTACAATTACTTGAGTTACTATGTTTTCTTCGTTAATCTGACAAAAGTGCGCCATCTATTACTCCTTTATTAAATATGTTTCCAGGTATTGCTACGCCAAATACGATAGATTGTAGATGGAACTACATTAAATTCTTGGCATAATTTTTTATAACTTTCATTCATTCTATTTTTTATAGAAACTATTTGGTCATTAGTTAATTTATGATGACCTTGCATTTCACCTTTAGCTTGTCTATTTTTATTTATTTTATCTTTTATATTATCTTGATGAGTTCCATAAAATAAATGTTTAGGATTCACACATAATCGATTATCACAAGTATGACATACACACATTCCATCTTGTTTTCCTAAATGTATTTCAGCAGAATATCTATGCGCTTTAGTTTGTTTATTATTATCACTATCCCAAAATTGACCATAACCATCTTTGTCTATTCCAGCAATATAGTTCCAACATTCATTATCTAAACGTTTATCTATTTTACTCCAAAATCTTATTAAACTATTTGTCTTTGATCTAGCCATATATCACCTTGCATTAGAAATTTTTGTAGGATTTTCTGCAAATGCTGCGTAAATGTATGTTGCTCCTGATGAATAGTTTACATCACTACCAGAATCTCTAATTTTAAATCCATTGCTTACAATATCAATTAAATCACCTCCACTACCTTCTACATTTGTAGAATTAGGAAGTAAATATAAATTAGCAACATTGTAAGGACTTCTAGAAGTGTCTAATACTACCCAATTATTACCAGCAACACTTCCTTTAATTAATATATATTTTGGTCTAAATCCACAATATATAAATGGACCATCAGTAGAAGCATTTGCTGTGTAACTTCCAAAAGCGGAGAAGCCTGGAATAGCTGCCCAGCAATAGGCTACTATAGGACTAGCACTTTGATTTGGATATACACTAGAACCTAAAGAAAATACAGATGATGTAGGAGATGTATTATTAAATGCTGTAGAGTCTGCTGTATAAGCATTAGTTTGGTTTAAATACATACCACCACCATTGCCCATAGACACATGATAAACTTGCCAAGCTCTTGCAGTTCCACCACTTCTTTGTTTAAAGAATATCATGCTTGGCGCAACACCAAGCCCATGTCCTACTGTAGCATTAGCACCTGTTCCTGTATAAGTCACTACACTAAACCCAGCAGTTGTGTTTACAGATACAGTAGATGTAATAGAGCCTGAAGTATTAGATGATGTTGAACCTTGTCCAGCTTGCCATTGCCAGCCTACATAAGTGGCAGTATTGTTATTATAATTAGTGTCTGTTCCTAATGACCAACCATTGCTATTAAATGCTGTTAAACCATTGGTATCTGTTGTTTCTGCACCTGTAGTATCAGATATAAGTGCTTTTGTAACACCTCTAACAGAGTCAGTTAATTTATGATCTGTAGCTGCACTTCTTGATTTTACCCATACTAAATCAGGTTTAAATCCTGCGGTATTAGTAATAGATTGTGTAGAGCCATTACCTGTATATAGCGTTGCATCCATATACTTATTACCCTGTAATATAGTAGGGGTAGGTAGGTTATATGTGTTTAGTGCTACATAGCCTGTAGGAGGTGTGTAAGAAAATGGTCTTTGTCCAAAGTTAATAATATTTACTGTGGATGTTGCAGTAGATGAATACGCTGGTTTAAATGTTCCTGATATTCCTGTAAATGCAGTTCCTTGACTTGTGCCATTTTTATAAAATGTTAGTGTTCCTCCATCTAAATCTAATGCAACACCAACAATATCACCAGCAGTTTGATAAGTTGCACCATAAGACGTTCCTGTGTTATTGTTATATTTTTGACCATTAACACTATAATATCCATAAGATGTAGATGTTTGACCAGGAAACAAAGCATTAGAAATATTATCTGAAGTGGAAATAATGCCATTCATATAATCTGCTACTCCTGTTGCATTAACAGTATATTCCCAATACCATTTGCCACTAGACACAGCAAATGATCCAGCAATAGCAGTCCAAGTTGACGCAGTTCCACTTGTTGATTGTAAATTAGCGGCTAAAGTAGTTACAGTTGAATATTTATCTAAAGGATTAAGTGTGCAGTAATTACCCACAGTCGCACTTGTTAGCGTAGGAACATCAGTCATAGCATCATAAGTTGTGCCTGCTGTTAAGCTAATGTTGTTAGTTGTCCAATTATTACCGTTAGGTGAACTATCGTAGCCTAATGTTGTGGTAGATATTGTGTTACCAAATGTTAAGTAGAAACCGTTAGTTCCGTATGTGCCTGTGTATTTAATTGGTTTCCATACTTGATTAGCGTCATTGTTACCGAAGTAATATGGTGCTAAGGCTTGGCCATCAATGAAGTTAATGTCAGCCATGTATCCATCAAAATATGTATTAAATGTAGAATTAACAGCAGTAGCACCTACAGCATGAGGAACTGTATTATTAATTGAATTTACAGAATTTTGTGTTGGATAAGTTGCTGCGGCAAATGAAGTTACTTGATTACCATTAATGTAAAACATAACACGATTAGCTGCAGTTGCTTGTGTAGTATCAACAGCAACAACTATATGATACCAAGCTGAAGGATCACGAAATACTTGAGATGTAACTACATCAACAGATGCTGCACCTGCAGTAAAAAACTCTAATTGATCTGATGAATTAAAACGAATAACATCATAAGTAGGTGCTGTTGTTCCTGCACCAAATAAAGTAAAATAATTACCTAAAGAACCTCGTTTAACCCATGCACTCCAAGTATAAGTAGTTCTGTTAGATGCTTGAGATGGAGTTCTATTTAAATATGCAGATGCACTTAATCTAAACCTTAAAGAATTGTTTAGGTTATTAGTAAGTGGTGTTAAAGCACCTGTAGCTGTAAATGTGTGGATAGTATTACCACCTGATGATGTGACTAGACCACCGTTAAATACTTGTGAGCCAGCGTATGAGATGATAACAATACCTGATCCGCCTGAGCCACCAGCAAAACCAACAGAAGCATTATTACCGCCACCACCACCACCACCACCTAAATTAGTTGTGCCTGAAACTCCATTAGCATTAGTTCCTCCGTTACCACCACCATAAGTAGCAGTTCCACCAGAGCCTGAATTTTGTGCATTACCACCACCACCTCCACCTGCATAGTTTACAGATACTCCAGTTATTGAAGATGCTACTCCTGTTCCTCCAGCACCTCCAGACAAACTTACACCTATAGCTCCTGCGCCACCTGCACCACCACCACCACCTGATTGATTATTTGTTGATGTTGCACCTGCATATCCTTGACCGCTAGTTCCTGAACCACCTGTATTGTTGCTATTACCACCACCACCGCCACCTCCTGAACCACCAGATGTAGCAGCTGTATTATATGCGCCTCCACCACCGCCACCTGTTGAAGTAAGCGTAGTTAGACCTGTGCCTGATATAACTGAATTTCCTCCAGCAGAACCAGAAACACCTGCACTTGTTCCGCCTGTTCCACCTGCACCTACAGTTACTACATAAGTAGCACCTGAATATAAAGTTGTAGATGATGTTAAAAGACCACCAGCACCTCCACCGCCAGCCTGATTAAATCCACCACCACCACCACCAGCTACGACTAAATAACTAGCTGTTACAGGTGTAAGAGGGCTTAATGTGCCTGAAGATGTGAATGTGTGAATTTGGTTACCACCTGAAGTAGTAAGAGTGCCACCTACGAATTTAGGTGTAGCAGATGCGTAAGATATGATGACTATGCCTGAACCGCCTGCACCACCACTATTAGCTGCTCCATTATAGCCACCACCACCGCCACCACCGCCAAGATTTGTTGTTCCTGCTACACCTGTTGCTGTTGAACCATTTCCTCCACCGCCAGAACCACCTGTTCCAGCAGTTGTTCCTCTAGTATCAGCGCCACCGCCACCACCACCAGCGTATGTTACGGATGAGCCACTAATAGATGAAGAAGAGCCTGCTCCTCCGTTACCTGCAGCTGAAGATGTTGCATTTGCTCCTACAGCACTAGCACCACCTCCACCACCACCAGCAGCACTAACACTTACTGTAGTAAATCCTTGACCACCATTGTTACCTTGACCACTTGTCCCTGTTCCACCTGCAAGGCCTGCTCCGCTAGTTGTAAATCCACCGCCTCCGCCTGAACCACCATTAGAGCCAATTCCTGTTGATCCTGTAGTAGAACCTCCTCCACCACCGCCTCCTATGGAAGTAACTGTTGTTAATCCTGTGCCTGATATAACTGAATTTGAACCATTTGCACCTGTTGTATTTGATACTGCTGCGCCACCACTACCAACTGTAACTGTATATGTAACAAGTGTGGATAATGTTGTAGATGAAGTTTGATACCCACCAGCACCACCACCGCCAGCATCATAGCCTGAACCGCCACCGCCACCGCCAGCTACAACTAAAAAGTTTGCAGATACATTATTTTTGTTAGACGATAAGAATCCATAAGCTCTAGATGCTTCTACCGCTAATCGTGATAGTAATGACATTAACTATTCCTATTTGAATTGTGTTTGTGACGCAAATACTGTAAATGCGGCTGAACCTGTTTTAACAATGGTGTATGAGTAAGCATCAACACCTGATGCGTTACCACTTGACCATGCTGTACCACCTTGATATTTAGGTGTGACTGAATTGCCATCAATCGTAATTGCATTGTTGTAGTAAGCTGTAGCGCCTTGCGATACTAAAAACACAACAGTCACTGATTGACCTGTAGACATTGCAGTATTTAATGATGTGCCTGAACTGAATCTAAAGTTTACTGTCCAGTTTGCTGATGCTGATGTTGTGTAGTACAACACTGATTGTGTTGATATGTCGTAGTTAATTGTGCCTGTAGCAGCGGTTGCTGATACTGTTGTTACTTCGGCGGCATTTGTCACTACTTGTGCAAGAACGCTTGTAGAACCACTAAATGTTTGTGTAGCAGTAAATGTGCTTGCAGCAGATGTTACAGCAATATTAGCGCCTGCTAAAGTAGTAGCGCCTGTTCCTCCATTGGCAATTGCCAAAGTGCCTGCAAGTGTTATGGCTCCGGATGTAGCTGAACTTGGTGTTAAGCCTGTTGTTCCAGCACTAAATGATGTTACACTATTTGCAGTTGCGAGTGTTACAATGGTACCAGATTGATTAAAAAATAGTTTACCATCGGGCACATTAAGCGCGAGTTCACCTGTGGTTAAATTCGCCGATGTGGGAACATTACCAGAAGTTGTGCTGTAGTAAAGTACAATGGGTGTATAGCCTGATTGTGCCATAAATATTTCCTTTAAATTACGATTTTATTTAAAAAATTAAAAATTGTCAACATATTTTTAAAATGTTCCACCTTTAATACCGCCAGTGATAGTTCCGTTTGTGGCATTGTAAGTAAATGACGTGGTTGTGTTAAGTGCTATGTTTCCTGTTGCTGATGATGCGTAGATAATATAATTTGTAGCTCCAGATCCTGCAGTTGATACTATTGTAGAAGCATTTACATTAGACCATGTTGGTACACCATTACCAGATGATGTTAATACTTGGCCAGAGGTACCGTAGTTGGTTGTGCCTGTACCTAATACCCATGCACCTGTTGTGGTAATTTGTTTTTGTTGGGTATTATTGGTGTAAAAACTTAATGGTAAATATGTACCTGTACCATTGATACCTGATACTAATTGAACATCAGTGCTTGTTGCCGCAATTAAAATCTTAGATGCATTGGTAGGATCAGCAGCATTTGCAGCTTGCCACGATGCTTGTTGTCCTGATACTGTGCCGTTAGGTAATGCATAAATACCTGTTGCACTATTTACTGTGTTTGTTACAAATGCAAGTCTAGTACTAATTGTAGCATTACTAAAATCTCCAGTAAATCTTGCACTTGTACCCGTACCACCTAAACTAAATGTTGTACCATTGTATGTTAAATTAGCACTTGAACTAAGTGCTGATGTACCATTACCATAAGGTATGTAGTTAGCAGTTAATGATGTTAATCCAGTACCACCCGCTGCAACTGGTAATGTACCAGCAGTGAGTGCAGATGATGATGTTGAATAGATTGCATTATTTGCTGCAGTAAATGTTGTAAGTCCAGTACCGCCGTAGCCTGTACCAAGTGTTCCACCTAAAGTAATTGCGCCTGTGGTTGCTGTGTTTGGAGTTAATCCAGTTGATCCTGCACTAAATGATGTAACGCCACCAACGGTGTTAGCGTTTACCCAGACTGGTGCACCAGTACCTCCTGATGTGAGTACCTGACCACTTGTGCCTGCTGCTAATAATGTAATAGCTGACGCATTGGAGTATGCAATGCCTCCCGCTGTGGCTGTCAATGCAGCGCCAGTGCCACCATAATTTAATCCAATCACATTGCCATTCCATGTGCCGTTTGTGTAACTGCCAGCCCATGATAGTGTGTTTGTAGACCAGCTTGCGTTAGATGGTGGTGAATTATGATAATCCCATGAACCTGCTGCATTTGAATTGCTTAATAAAACTAGAGTAATATAAGACCCTGATTGAATAGTTGCAATTGTTGTAGATGAATTATTTTGAATAACAATCGTGCCTGATGATTGATTGTTATTAAATGTAAATGTTGCGCCATTAGGTAATGTGGTTGCATCAGGTAATTTAATAGTTTGACCACCTGATCCAGTAATAGCATAATTTTGTACTGTGCTTGCAGTTAATACAATCGTTGTTCCTGAAGCAGCTTGGTTAACATATCCTTCAAATAAACAGTTTGTGGTAATGTTTCCATTTGCATCTCTCAATACGACAGAGTTAGCGCCACTTGATGTTGTAACTCCTGTTCCTCCACTTGATACACCCAAAGTACCTGATAAAGTAATAGCACCAGTGGTTGAAGTACTTGGTGATAATCCACTTAAACTTGTTTGAAATGATGTTACACCACCTGCAGATCCATTAGATGCAGCAGTGATTCGACCTTGTGCATCAACCGTTAAGTTTGCATTTGTGTATGATCCGGCCGTAACTGCAGTATTAGCTAAAGCAATTGTAACTGGAGATGAGCCATTGAAACTTGTGCCACTGAGTCCTGTACCAATGGTTAATGTACTAGTCGTGTTTGCTGTAATGGTACCACTACCACCTAAACTGATAGATGTACCATTTACTGTAATAGAACTGTTTGCTAATTGAGCATTGGTGATAGTGCCACTTAATGCTGTTGTAGGAATAGTAGTTGATGCGGTAACTGCTGATGTATTGTTTGCATACATATAACCTGTGAGGCCTGTTACAGTAATAGTATTAAATGCTTCTGAAGGAGATCCTAATAATTTTTCCCAAACAGTTCCATTAAATAATGCCCAGTCACCCACTGACCATAAATTAACACCATTTAAGTTTGTTGTACCTGCTACAGATACAACATAGTAGTTACCTTGAGTACCTACGCTTGATGTAAGTGTTGGTGTATTTGTTGATGCATTCCATGTGCCTGAATATCCTAAACCTGTACCTGGAGCACCTTGCGGAATACCAAAATTAAACACTGCTGTCGTTGAATTACCACTATTATTTACGGTTGCATTTGAACCATATGATAATGTAGTTGTATTCCCAACTGTTACATTGGTATATGGGCCTGCAGGAATAGTGAAGTTTAATACGGCTGCTGATGAATTACCACTATTAGTAACAGATGCATTTGAATTTGCAACGCCGGTTGTTGTTGTACCTACTGTTATAGTGGCTGCATTACCTTGTGGTCCTATTATACCTTGAGGAATACCGAAGTTAAATACTGCTGCGGATGAATTACCACTATTTGTTACAGTGGCATTTGATCCTGGTGAAAGTGTTGTTGTAGTACCAACGGTAATGGTTGCAGCATTACCTTGTGGTCCAATATTACCTGTAGCGCCTTGTGGAATACTGAAATTTAAAACGGTAGCATATGCGTTACCACTATTGGTAACTGATGCATTAGATCCTGGAGATAATGTAGTTGTTGTTCCAACATTAACGGTTGGGCTACCAGGAACAAAGAAATTAAGGAGAGCTACGGATGAGTTACCGGAGTTGGTAACGTTTGCTGGTGTGCCTGGAGATAATGTAGTGGTTGAGTTAACATAAACTGCTGCAGCATTACCCTGTGGGCCTGTGTTACCAGTCGCGCCTTGAGGAATACCAAAGTTAAATACTGCTGCGGATGAATTACCACTATTTGTTACAGTGGCATTTGATCCTGGTGAAAGTGTTGATGTTGTGCCGACAGAAATAGTTGCAGCATTACCAGATGGGCCTGCGTTACCTGTTGGAATACCAAAATTTAAAACAACGTTTGATGAATTACCAGAATTGGTAACTGTAGCATTAGCACCTGGTGTTAATGTTGTTGTGGTGCCAACGGTTACATTTGCAGCAACACGACCTACATCTTGTGTTGATCCATCGCTATAATTGAAGAATAAATCACCACTTGATAAAATATTTGCATTGGTAATAAGTTTACCAGGAGATACCGCGTTAGCAATCTGTGATACAGATGCTTGTTTTGTAACGCCTTGTTGAACAACTACCGTGAGTTCCGATCCTGTAATACTGGAGGCGACTGGTAGTTGCGATATCGGTTGATCCATGTGCTATTCTCTTAAATTAAGTATAACTGAATATGTTTACACCTTGTCCTGTGCCATAAGGGCCAGTTACGGTGATTGTAATTGATCCAACGGTTCCCGCTGGAGTATTAAATGATATGTTATTTTGATTGGTTATTGTGAAACTTGTCACATTAGTACCACCAAAATTAATGGCTGTTACGCCTGTTAAATATAAACCTTGCAATACAACTGCTGTATTTCCTAAATGTGATCCACTATTTGGCAATACACCAAGTACAATTGGTGGATTACCAGGTACTGCGGGTGGTTGTGGCACTGGAGGATGTTGTAAGTTACCTGATACGGCACTTGATCCAGTTGCTAAATCACCTTGAGCACCAGAATATGGTGGAATACCTTCCAAAAACATTGCATTATCATTTTCTGTCCACACTTGACTCGCTGGGAGTGCAATATTAACATCAGGACGTGGAAAACGTAACGCTATATTTTCTGTTTGTATGGCGGGTAAACGCCATGGGTCAAAATTATCTAAGTCATCCTTGCAAACTCTCATGCCAGGAAAATTGGGGTCTGGCATGAGGTCTACGTAAGGAAATTTTCGACTGCATCGATCGCAAACGCCGACTGATAAGACGGAATTGCCTCGTGTGTCGATATAAACCGGCATTATTATCTAACGCCAGCTTGGATTACCGTTAATGTGTCACCTGCAGCACCACCAGTTAATCTAATTGCACGATATGGCTGACCTAAGAAGCCTGCTGCATTAGGATAAGTGGTTCCTGCTGTTGTCCAAGTAAATGTTGGAGTTGAAAATACTCCAGTCTTTGCGTTGACTGGGTATGGATCTGTCACAGTTACTTGTACTGTAGCACTTCCGTTGCTACTTACATAAGTCACATGATTAGGTGTTAGATATTGATCTAAAACAACCGCTGGAGTATTTCCAGAGCTGTCTGCTGTTACGACTACTTCACGCATGGTTTACTCCTAATTAAGAATTGGTGTAACCTTGACCTACGTTAAGGATAGAACCATCATAGTTACGAGCTGTATAGCTAACATCAAATGTACCTGATAATGATCCACTTGATAATACAGATACTGCAGCCGCTGTAAATGTTAATGTAGCGTCTAATGTACCAATGTTATTTAAAATTGCTGCTACTGCTGCAGTAGATGTAAATGTGATTGGAATAACGCCACCAGCTGCTGTTGGAGTAATTGTACCGATTGTGGTTGTTGTATTAGCACCTGTTGTTGGGTTAGTTTGAATAATTGCAACAGTGATAACGCCACCAGCTAAGTTAGCTGCTGCTGTTGTTTGGAATAAACGAACATTACTAATAATTGAACCAGCTGGTAATACGAATGGTGTAGCTGTTGTTTGACCTACATCAGCTGTTGTAAATACTGTTGTATTTGCTGTTGTAGTTGTAATTGGATTAAGAATATAGCTTTGTTGTGTTGCTGATACTGCACCGCTATTATCAGGTGCAATTGTTCCATTGTTTGTTGGATTATTGTACTTGTAAACGCGAATTGGTTGGTTAAATGTTACTGACATTTGAATTTTCCTATCTAGAGTTTATAGCCTCACTCAGTCGCTAGATCGTAGACCCGGGAAGTAACGGGCCCCTGTTGGAGGCAAATCTTCCTATCACTACTAATGCATATTTTTAATAGTTTTCGCCCTAAAATAGGTGCTTGTTTGATTTTTTGACGTTTTCCGTCGCTGGAATGACTCGTATATTGGATGGTACATGCAAACCAGAAACCAGTTTGCCCTGTAAGGGGATAATGTGGTCGACATGATACTTTTTACCACTTTCTCGAGATAGCATATTGGCCACTGAGTATTTACATTTAATGTTTAACCAATCAGATTCAGTTAACCATTTTGGAATTCTATTTAATTTAGCTAATTGACGTTTTCGTGTTCTAGCTAAGTGGCGATCTGGATATTGTTTATCATAAGCATTTAATCTTTTTAATCCTCTTGCTTTTACATCTGGTTTATTAGACCAATTTCTTTTTAAGATATTTAAACATTCAATACACGTTCTATTGTTTGTTCTTTTTTCTGCAATATGATTATTTTTACATGGTAATCCAGTAAAGTATTTTTTTAAATTTTGTTTAAGTGCTTCTTGTCTTGTAATTATTTTCATATTGATATTATATAACAAAAAAGCCAGTTTTTACACTGGCTTTTTCACAATCATCGTAATGATTATAGACCTGCTGTACCGTAGATGTTACGAGCATCGTGCCAGCCCGTGGCGTAACGTTCTGTAGCTTTGTAACGCATTGAGTCTGTTTCGAAGTCACCTTCCATAGATTTCTCCATTGGACGGCGCATTACTAACATGAGACCGTTTTCTGCGTCTGTTTGAATCCACCAAGCTTTTGATGAGCTTAAACGAGTCACAACGTGTGCACCATTAGGTAACATACCTGTTGACTTGATTGGGTTCAAATCGTTGTCTGCAGTACCTGAACGTAAAACTGATTTAAGAATAACTTCAGCTTGGAATTCAAGTGCTGGTGGAACAACTAATTGTTCTGCTTTTAATCTGATACGTTTACCATTGTTGTCAACAGCTGAACGGATTTGAATTAAAAGTTGCTCAACTGATGTTTGTGATAAAGAAGCAGCTGTGCTTAATTGGTTGCTGTATGTAGCACCGTTAGCGATAGGGTGAGCTGTGCTAACTAATGTTACACCATCACCACCTACGTAACCGCTTGTGAAAGCGAAGTTAAGTAAGTTAGCGCATAATGTTTCTTTAGTTTCAATCATAGATTGAGCTAAGTGTTTAGCAAATGTAGAACCGATACGGATATGATCACCGTCTTCCATCAAAACTTTAGTTAAAGCATATGCTAAACCATAGATTTGGTAGATAAAACGTGTGATATATAATGTACCGCCTTGATCGTAGCTAACTGGTGTGCCGTCAGGCATAGCAGGAGCTGCGTTCATACCGAAGAGCATTACTTCTTCATGGTAGTTTCTTGGAATACCTTGTATTTGTTCTACAAAGCCTTTCCATTCGTCATCGCGTTGTTCATAAACGCCATCAAAGACTTCGTTGATAATCGGTTCGACTACCGCACGAAAGTCCGTACTTCTCATTGGGGTTGCCATCTAGAGATTCCTTTCGTTAATTAGTTAGACCGATGTTACGGCGCCAGTGAATTGATTATTACAGATTTGTACTTGAACGATTGTGTATGCGTCACCCCATGAATTTGTGTTACCTGCTGGGTATGCTGCTTCACGACCTAATCCAACTACACGAACTTGACCTTGGTTACCTGTACCAACTGCAGTAGCATTAAGCGCTGTAGTTGAGAAACCAGCACCGCCTACACCAATAGTGTAACCAGAAGCTGTGTTAGAACCAGATGTTGCATCAAAGTTGTATTCTGTACCAACTGCGTTTGCATTTGCTGAACCATTTACTTGGATTTCATAAACAAGAGCTGGGTCTTGGAAAATCCAGAAAATGATGTTAGTAGATGCATCTGCTGCTGTTTTAGAGATTGATTTTGCTACAGAACGACGACCGTCTGAGTTTGTGTACTCAACACCGTCGAAAGAACCGTAAACACCGCCAGATGAACCGGCGATTGTTAATTGGCCATATTGAGTCAAACTAACTGGTTGGTACTGGAAAAATGATTGACCAGAACTTAATGAGTAGTTTGCACCATATGAAGCGCCATTTTGATATGTGTTAGTGCCAATGAATGGTACTGCACGATCAAGACCACTTGGGTGGTAGGCAGGCTTCAGACCAAAGGGTTGAAATGTTGCTGACATAAGTGTCTATCCTTTGTGTTTAAAGTTAGTTAAGAAAAACGAATATTTTTACTTGCTTTTGCTGTTTCTTTTTCCATTTCCAATAAACCGCCTTCAAGGAGTGAACGTCCACCTTTTCTTTCCTCTGCAGTATTACGTACTTGCGCAGTAATATTGCGTTGATGCTCAAGAGGATCTTCAAGATGTAACATATGCATAACTTCTTGATAAACGTCTTCTGGTAATTTAAAAAGAACCATCTCATTACAAGACACACAGCCTTCAAACTTGCCTGAGCTCATCTTGCCTAGTCCTTCAAAGCCTAATCCTAATTCTCCGGCTTTAACTGGCTCATAACCTAATGCCATACGTTTGTCGATACTGTCATATGTGTTGGTTGTTGACAACCAGCACAAGTGCATTCCAGGAATTGCGTTCGCAGGAATGTCAGGCAGTGCACTATTTGCCCATTTGTCTCTGAACGCATCAATACGTTCGCGACGTGCGATATCATTTGGATCGGCAGCATTTGCACGATCTTTTACTTCTTGAGCACGATCAATTAAACGATCGTCTAAATCTCTTTTAATTCTAGTATTAGCCATTTGTATTATCCTTTATTAGCGCGATCATACGATGCGTATGCGCGGATCATTTTATTACGTCTCTCTACATCGTCCCATGCACCAGCGTCTTTAATTGCCTGAACACGATCTTTACTTAATGTGATTGTGTTAGGTCTTGCTGTTGTTGTATTCGACACTCTGCTTGAAGCTGTTGGACCAGCTCTTCGCGGTGCTGACTTACCACTCGCTGTGTAGCGGTGTGGTAGACGTGCAGATAACCTATTGTCTAACTCATCCCAATACTCAGGATCTGCTGGATCCCAACCATCGGCGGCTAGTTCTTGATCGATTACCTTGGCAATTCTACTATCTGTATCTCGAGCTTGTGGATCATACCAAGAATTTTTTTTAAGCCAGTTTGTGGCATTATATTGAACATCTTGTGCCATAGGAGTTGGCACATTTTGTGCTGGCTTCTTGGCTGCTTCGAGTTGTTGTTTCTTAAAATGTTGCAATTGCTGAAGTTTTTGTTTCGAATCAGTCAATTGTTCCAAATATTCGATTTGAGCTGCGGCATCGTTAGCTTGAGCTGCTTGCAACATCTTCATTTTTGCATATTCGACTTTTGTTGCTTCATCTTCAATCGTTTTATCGATTTGATTAAGTCTAAATGATGTTGCTGTGTTCTCAAGTGATGCTAAACGTCGAGCTAACTCTTCGTTTCGTCTCTCAAGTGCTGTAATTTTATGTTTTGCAGATGCCTCACGTTGTTTTGCGAGTTCTTTTTTTAATCTGCGCTCTTCACGACGAGCTTCACGTATTTTTTCACGTTCATCTTCATCGGGTTCTTCGTCAGATTCGTCATGGTGATCATTTTCGTCATCATGATCGTCGTCTGCAGGTGCTGATTCAGTAGAAGCTTCTACTTCACCGCCCTCTTTTTGTTCTTTTGGCGCCTCATCATCAAATTCTTCTGGTAAATCGGCAACCTTGGCTAGAACACTTCCATCGTCTTGTTCCTTAATAGGAATATTTAGTTCTTTTTTAT
>Ga0208867_1000015_pt1 | contig 68138 bp, 91 predicted proteins | sample CryBogCBE05Oct08_FD_185505 | JGI IMG/M metagenome (GOLD analysis project Ga0208867, IMG submission 185505) | Freshwater microbial communities from Crystal Bog, Wisconsin, USA - CBE05Oct08 (SPAdes) (version 2) | ecosystem: Environmental > Aquatic > Freshwater > Lake | place: Crystal Bog... | reverse complement strand
TTATTACTGTAGCTATTGCTTTGTCTTGGAATTCCTCCGCCCTTTGACGCTTTAGCCATGCCGCTTTCCGTTTCTTATCTAGCTCCGCCTTTCGTGCTAATGCCTGCTGGTTGGCAATGTGTCCAACCATCTTGTTGACTCGACTGTACAAGTCTTTCATCTCAACGGGTACATGATAGACCATGTACTCCCTCATTTCTTCATTCAATTTTTCCATCTGCAAGTTGGCAATTACCAACTTAATTGCAATATCTTGTCCTTCTTCATTGTTGGCAGTCAGCGCCAACTCTTCTTGCTCTTTTGTGTAAGCCTTTAAGCCGTTGTAAGCGTGAAAGAACTTGGTGAGGGCATCTGCAACTTGGGCATAGATTTGGTTCTCATCAAATTCAACCCTCTTTTTCGGTTTAGCTTTAGCAGGAGCTTGCTTAACCGTGGGCTTTTCTTTACCACCGAAGAGTTTAGAGAAAAACCCAAATATCCCTTTTGCGTCATTTTGGATACCCTTGATATCCCCCACAACTCCGTCAATTTCTTTCTTGGCATCAACAACGAATTGCCGTCCCTCCTTGTACATCTCACAGGATTCTTTGACGAGTTTAAACGCCGAAGTTGCCAGAGCGACAAGGGTGAATGGATCAATTTTTACAACCCAAAAAACTTATGGAAGAACTGAGCCGCAACACCTGGCCCAAACATCACCATTGCCATCACAGCATAGATCAAATACTCGATCTTGGTCATGCGCCTTTCGCCACTTTTCAATGACTGCTCAATGTTCCTGTAACGCTCATCACAGACTGCAATGTGAACAGCCAAGTCTTTTTCAGTATCGCTCAAAATGTGATACTCCCTGATGCTGTGAATGTGTAGATGTAGTATCCATTAGAGGTAGTCTGTGTTGGTGTTCCTGTTGTAGATGATGCTAGTCTATAGAGTGTTGGGTAACGAATGATGACTATTCCGCTACCGCCTGAACCCCCTGCTGAAAGATAGTTATAAGCACCACCACCGCCTCCGCCAGTATTTGCTGTTCCACTAGTACCTGATGTGCCTGCCGCACCAGCGCCACCACCGCCTACTCCACCAACAGATTGACCTGTTGACCCATTTGAAGCTCCTCCACCACCGCCAGCATAAACTACTACTGATCCAGTAATTGATGAAGCAATACCAGCGCCACCATTTCCCGCAGTTGCTCCAGCTATGCCATTTAAACCTATCGTACCTGCTCCTCCTCCTCCGCCCATGTAGTATCCATTAGCTGAAGGTGTAGGGTAGTCATTTGTTGATCCTCCCGCATTTCCCTGCCCAGAAGTGCCTGAATAACCCGTATATACACCAAATCCGCCATATCCACCGCCTCCACCACCACTACCACCTGATTGACCAACATATGTGGATGTATAAGCGCCACTAGTTCCTGCACCTCTACCACCACCAAAAGCAACAAAATTACCTGTAGTTGCGGCAGAACTTGTAGCAAGCAAAACAGAATTGCCACCACTTGTCCAACTTGCGGATGATCCACCACTGCCAGTACCACCAGAACCTACAGTCACATAACAAGTTGTTCCTTGAGTGATAGAAGTAAGCCCAGCAAGAACACCACCTGCTCCGCCACCACCTCCAACTCCCGCACCGCCAGCACCCCCACCAGCAACAATAAGATACTCAACCGTAGGAGGTGCGCCTAACCACTGCCCATTCTGTAGGGCTTGACTTACCTGCGATAGTGTCCACATCCCACTTAATAGAGCCATATTACGCTTTCGGAGTTACGTCTTCCCAAGTCTTTGTAGTCTCATCCCATGTGTATAGTTTGGGAGGAGTTCCTGTTCCTGCGTCTGAAGGCATAGCCACTGGGTTAACCCAGAGCCATGTTGGTGCGCCAATAGTGAATGAATCACAGTCAACGCCGTTTCTGTCTTTGGGGCGAGGTGCATGGAACACATCGTTCTCTTTATCATAAATGTACCCTACCCCAGCATAGTTAGCCCGAAGAGGTTTTCCTTCAGGATGCTGACCGCCATGAGTACGATAGCTAGTTTGAACCCACTCAGAGGGATCACCCCAGTGACCGAGTGCTAGTGTTTCGGCTTCAACAACAATTACGTTGTCTACTACTCCATTTGTGATATGGGCAAAATGTGACAAGATGATTCTCCTTAGAAAGTGATTGTCCCAGAGGACGTAAAGACATAAATCTGATAGTTGTTATTATAAAGAACCTGTTGTAAACCTGTTGTTGATGCAGGGGGAGCGCAGTTCGCTGGGTAACGGATAATGACGATACCTGATCCACCATTGCCACCAGCCAAATATGCTGATCCTGTTCCACCTCCACCACCTCCACCACCTCCAGTATTGGCAGTAGCATTTGATCCATTTGTTCCTGTACCACCATTGCCACCGCCTGCACTAGCCAAACCTCCAATCGCTGAGGAAGTAAATCCACCTCCACCTCCCCCACCTGCGTATTGGATTGGGCTTCCAGTTATAGAAGAAACAATCCCTGTTCCTCCTGCACCACTATTAGTTGAAGTGCCTGCAAGTCCTACTGAGCCAGCACCGCCCCCTCCACCTGCTGGATAAGGAGAAGATGTATAACCTGCTCCTCCAGCGTATCCTTGACCTGATACACCTGTTCCACCAGAGCCACCAATAGAGCCACTACCACCACCTGATCCACCATTGCCTGCGGCGTAACCCGGGCCAGCACCAGAGCCTCCACCTGTAGCAGTTATGCTTCCAAAAACAGAATTAGAACCTGATACGCCATTACCACTAACACCACCACCTGCTCCACCAGAACCAACAGTAACAGTAATGCTTGATCCTATGGTTACAGAATATCCTGTAGCAGTCAGCAATCCTCCTGCCCCACCACCACCAAATGATCCACCACCCCCACCCCCACCAGCCACAACCAAATACTCTACAGTCGTAGTCGTGCCACCAGTTAAAGGGTTAACTGTGCCTGAGATGATTCCTGCAATGTAACTTTGGCTCACGATGATTCCTTAAAACGTAATTGAACCAGAAGTGGTAAACGTATAAACAGTAAATCCTGTAATACTTGTCTTAGTACCATTGCTTACTGATACTGCGTCTTTAAATGTGTTTGGGTAGCGAATGATTACGATGCCTGAGCCACCTGATCCTGAAGCTGGAGTGCCACCACTAGGTTGAGTATTTTGGCCTCCTCCACCTCCACCTGTATTGACTGTGCCATTGTTAGCAGTTCCACTAGCGACTCCAGCTCCTCCGCCTCCAGCTCCTCCTGAACCTTGTCCAGAATTTCCAGAACCTCCGCCTCCTCCAGCGTATGCAGTGAGAGTTCCTGAAATAGCAGAAGCAATACCAGCTCCACCATTTCCAGCAATACTACTTGCGGCAATACAATTTAAACCAACAGTCCCAGCACCTCCACCTCCTCCACCAGCTTGACCACCTGATCCGCTATAAGCCCCTGCACCACCAGCATTACCTTGACCAGAAATCCCTTGTCCACCATAAGCAATATATAAAGCACCACCACCTCCAGAACCACCTGATGGATAAACTCCACTTCCATAAGAAATTCCACCCCCTCCACCAGTAGCAGTTACTGAACCAAAAACTGAATTACCGCCATTCCCACCATTAACAAATGTTGTGCTAGATAAAGCACCTGCGGCCCCTACCGTTACCGTAATAGAAGAACCTGAAGTAACAGAACTAATTCCTTGAATCAATCCTCCTGCTCCACCACCACCACCCCAATATACGCCACCACCTCCCCCCCCAGCAACCACTAAATACTCAACGTAATTAGTCGCAATAGAGCCAGTCCAAGCCTTCTGAATAAGCCCTTGAAGTTGTTGTTTGAGGGTAAATAAGCCTTGTGCCATAGTTTAAAACGTGATCGTTCCTGATGCGAAAAAGACATAGACGTTATATCCACCTGCTTGGTAATAAGTAGGTGAACCTGTGGTGCTTGATGCTTTGGTTAGATATGCTGGGTATCTTAGGACTACGATGCCTGAACCGCCATTGCCTCCTGTTCCTGCACTTCCACTATAACCAGCTCCACCACCACCTGCACCTGTGTTGGCTAGTCCTGCAATACCATTGGTTAATGTTCCAGCTCCTCCTCCTCCTCCACCACCTAATCCAGCATAAGAGCCTCGGTAATCAGCGCCACCACCTCCTCCACCTGCGTATTGAACTGGTGATCCTGTAATTGTAGAAACTATTCCAGTTCCTCCATTACCAGCCAATACAGTTGAATTAGCATTTCCACCACTAGAACCAGCTCCACCACCACCTCCACCTTGGGCTAGGCCACCCGGCAAATAACCAGCTCCTCCTGAATTTCCTTGGCCTGAAGTTCCTGTGCCACCAGATGACCCAACGCCAGGGCTAGAGCCACCATAATAATATCCACCCCCACCAGAACCACCATTAGAACCATTTGCAATAGTGCTACCTGTGCCACCACCACCACCACCACCTCCAACTGCTCCTGTTGATCCATTAACTAGCGTGCCAAATAAAGAATTAGTTCCATTTGAGCCAGTTGAATTTGATACTGGTGCTCCACCAGCCCCAACAGTAATTGTGTAGCTTGTGCCTATAGCTACTGCCAAATTTGTGGCAGACAAATATCCACCTGCTCCACCACCACCACAATCATAACCAGAGCCACCTCCACCGCCTCCAGCAACAACAAGATACTCCACAGTCTGAACAGGATAGTTCAAACCGTTGTACTGAGGGCCTTTGAAGCCTCCGGGGTTAGACAGAAAGGTCATGGCTTAATCAGAGATTGATTCGTAAGAAACAATAAAAGTAAGATTGTTTGCAGTACCACTTGTGATACTGATACATGAATTTTCATTCAAATAAAACGCTGTGGTCTTATCGCTCAAAATAACAGTTGCATTGGGTGGAACTGAAATGGTCGATGCAAATGGATACGCAGTACCTCCCGATGGAGCAGAACCTTGTGCCGTTGCATTGGTGTAAATAGCCGCAGTCGCATTCACTGCACTTGAGCTAGTATTACAAGCCATGATGGTGTCTATCTTATAAACTAAACCACTTGATGCGGCATTGTTCAATAAAGACACTGCTGTTATGCCAGAAGGCGTGTACTGAGTCGTTACACCCAAAATTGTTGCTACCGTGACGATATTAGGATTAGCCATTTAATACTCCTTAGAATCCGAAGACCATCGCCATTGCAATGGATTTACCTGTTGATATACCAGCAGTACCCCATACAGGAGCTGCACCAGAACCGCCTGAAAGTAACGCTTGACCAGATGTACCATATGAGCCATTGAACGCTATTTGGTTAGACGTTCCAATCGTAATTCCATCTATTGCGTTGTTATTGGTAGTTAACCGAAGTGGATTAGCACTGTACGTTCCAACAACCAAATCACCAGTAAAACTATACAAATAACCATTGTTTGGCTGATTGAATGATCCAGCAACCTGCCCAGTAATTGTAGTACTCGATGCAATCGTTTGCGCTGAACTCATGGTGTATGTACCAACACCACCAGGAACATAGAAGTTATAAGTACCCGCAGCTTGAATTGTAAAGTTTACGTTTGTACCAGCAGCATTGACCAAATTAATACCATTGCCAGTCGATGTAAAGCTACCTACAAAAGTACCGCTTGGTACACCTGTTCCTGATACCAAGTATCCAATCGCAATTCCTGCCAAAGATGAAACATAGAACTGGTTAGAACTTGTACCGCCACCACTCACATATGTGGGTGAAGCCGCAGCAGAACCTGTGGCAGTTAACTGGGTTGTAATCGTTACCGTTCCAGAAATACCTGTTCCAGTAATAACAGAACCATAAAGCAAGTTACCACTTGTAACGCTTGCTATAGTCAATGTTGTGCTAGATGAACCACCTGTACCGCCCACGGTTACAGATGCACCATAATTTGAACTGTTGATACCAGCATTAACGTAATAAGCGTTATTGTTGTATATCGCAAAGTCTGTAGATGCTATAGCACCAGAGCTTGTGTTTTGAATGTTAGAGTAAACATACCCGTTAAAGCTGGCTTGTGCCGAGTTAACAATGTTGGTATCTTGGTAGTTCAGAGTGCCGTAATTAATAGCACCAACTGTAGCGGGATTGGTAATCGACCCAGTAACTGTAACTGTTGTGGCAGTAATAGCACCGAATGTATTGAGTGAACTGATCTTGACAACATCGGTAGTGACTGTGTTGTAGTACACAATCGCAGACTCACCATTCGCAATCGTAACGCCTGTACCACCAGACTTCTTAACAGTGATTGAGTAGCCGCCAGTTGTATTATTAAGAACGTAGTAAGTCTTACTGTATGTGGGAACTAAAATATTTCTAGCGGCTGTCCGTGCGCCTGTGCAGTTAAGAACCGCATACTGAGCTGTGGTGCCAGTGATATTATTACCAGACGTAGAACCCGTTGTTTGGGTAAGTGTGACGTCTCCATCTGTGGTAATGTTATTGGTACCCGCAATGGCAATATCAATGTAGTCGGTTGTGCCGTAATTGATGTCATAGCCCCAGTTACCTGATTCGGTACCTGTGACTGGCTCTACGAGTTGTAGATTTGTTGAGTATCCTACTGACATTTAATTCTCCTAAACTGTCGTAATTTCTGTCCAACCAGGTGTTTCTGCATCAGCAACTTCCGCCCATCCTGGTGTTTGAGGGTCATTAATTGTCGTCCAACTGGGCGTTTGCGCTGTGTTAATGGTTGTCCAAGAAGCCGACTCTGGATCGTTAATCACCTGCCAAGATGCCGTCTCACTGTCGTCAATTAGATTCCACAGTAGTGTACCAAAAATTGAGTCAGTTGCAACTATAGTTTCAATGATTTTGACGAAGTAAATGCTTCCCGCAGGGCTTACCAAGTCTGTAACTGAGACGGTTTCTGTGAGCGTATTTTGAGCTGTTAACGTGGCCGACAGAGAATCCAACAAGGATATAGTCTCTAATACCACCAACAATGCTGTTACACCGCCAGCTACAGAATCCAAAGCCACCGCAGTTTCAGACACAAATAGCTGAGATGAACCCCCCGCAACGTAATTATCAGTGGCTGTCGCTGTCTCAGAATCTGTGACGTTATAAGTAGACCCTCCAAATGAGCTGTCTGTTACTGTAGCCGTCTCAGAGATAAAGCAAGCAAATGTTTGGGTAGTCGTGACTGAATCCGCAGGTACGATAAGTTCTGCTATCGGGCAAGCAAATGTCTGTGTTGTGCTGACCGAGTCCGTAGCCGTGGCTGTTTCTGATACCACCAAAGAGTAAATGGGCTGTGAAGACACCACATCCGTGACGGTGATCGTTTCGTTGACGGCGGGGTTAAATGCAACATAATCCGTGACAATATCTACCAATGTAGACGCTCCACCCCAAACGCCTTGACCCCAGCCAAGGAATCCCCAGCCCACCGCAAAACCTTCAATAATTTGCAGAGTAATTGTATTGCCTGCGTCAACTGTGTCTGTAACCGTGCTGACCTCATTGACAACAGCGCTTGTTAAATAGCTTGTAGCTATTGTGTCTGTAACAGTAATAGATTCTGAAACGGTATTGGTTGTAGAAAGAATAGAACTTAGTGAATCGGTTGCGGTCGCTGTCTCGGATACCGTGGAGTTATCAGATACAAAATCTGTAACAACATCCACCAAAGACGATTGACCGCCCCAAACGCCAAAGCCCCAAGTGTTACCACCCCAAGTTGAAAGAAATCCCTCATTAACCGTGACACTAGACGTGCCAGAAGGATATTGGGAATCCGTTACGGATGGCGTACTACCAAAAACACCAGACCCCCACGCAACAGCCCCCCATCCACCATTATTGGCGGTTTCAGCAACTGATGCGTTGTAGACAGCCATTATGCCGCAACAAGTTGCGCCTCATTGAACCATCTGGTTTGGGAGACACCGTTCTCATCTACCCATGTAATCATGTACTGGATATTGCCAGTAGCGTCCATCTGCATAGCTTCAACTGGGCCAGCAGGATCAACAGGTGCGGGTGTGACTTTAACGTTCTCACCAATAATGAATTTAGCGGCCATGATAATCCTTAGCAGTTAGCGGTATAAGTGACGTTCAATGTATCGCCCAACAACACAGAACGGTTTCCAGTCGTGAAGCTACCAGCAGAATATAAAGTTCCTGTAGTGCCAGACTTGGTGTTGCTTGTGGTTAAGAACGCACCTGCAATAGTGCCTGTAGCGTTAATACTAAATGCTGTAGCAGAGGTAGAAATAGTGCCAGTGCCAGCAGAGCCAGCCCCACCCCCAGAAGCGCTAGCGGAGCCAAAAGCAGCAGCAGGACGAGTCGATTGAGAATAGCCAACATTTTCTGTCCACCCCGAGTGAGAAGCCATCGTATCGGCAGCGTTATAAGTGGGGCTAGAAGCGCCATCCACTAAGCCAAGATACCAAGCCGCGGTATAAGAAGTACCTGCAAAATATTTGTTCAACAGGTCGGTTTTACCCACGTTGACCACTAGATTCTTAAACGTTTCTTCCCAGCGGATCGTGCCGTCAGCCGCCGTACAAGTGACTGTATAAGCGCCAACCACATTGGCATCTTCTAGTAGAAAGTTGCGTGTGGCTACAGCTACAGCAGAGCCTTCGGTGGGTTTAATATTTTCGGTTTGCATTATGCGATCCTTAAAATAGCGTTGGTGCTGTTAACAGCGGGGAATTGAATCGTGAAAGAATTAACACAAGTTTTGTCGCTGCCAAAATCAAGTATTGCCACAGAAGCATTGCTTTGACTTTGATTGTAAATCAGCGCACCACGACATGTAAATGCTGCTGGACTCCAAATTGCGTTGGCAAATGACCAATAAGCCACCGTACCATTTGCGGAGCCAGATGTTGGGGTTTGCGTAATCGTCAAGGGGATACCGCCTTGTGTATACCCATTACCAGTTGGAACTTCTCCAACTAAAGCTGTCGAATACTGTGTTGTTGCCGCATTAAGAGTAGCGGTAGAGTTGAACAACGCAATATAAAACGTATTGGGACTAGTAGGCCCAAAGTTGTGCAAACCTTGAGCCAGTTGAACTTTGAAACTGGTAGTAGCCGTTTGAACTAAGCTCATGTGACCGCCTGTCTAAATTGACCAGAACGGTACGCATCTTGACGCTCCATACCATCGCCAAGACGTTTAGCTAGAGCTAATGCTTCTGTATATCTTTTCTCATATAGCGCTACCATATCAGCTTCACCTTTCATAAAGGTATAAGCCTCAACAAGAGAGCCATACAAAAGCACGGTATCAAAGTTGTTGCCAAGCCAAGAAGTACCACTTGGGTTGTTAGTGGTATCTGATATTGACAAAGGATAATAGTAATAATGCAACTCAGCGTTATAAGTAGTGTCAGGATTAGGGCCAAGCATGAACGATAAATAGTTAGTAACTGTTCCGCTTGTAACGGTTGGGCCAAATAAAGCATAGTATTTTGGTGTCCCGTAAGAGGTTGGGTACGAATATGCTTCCCGAATAAAGTTAACATCTTTATTAAGAAGATATTGATAAGGCCCTTGAAAAGTTACCGTACCAGAAACAGTACCTGTATTTGGCACTGATAAGGTAATACTTGTTCCAGAAATATTAATTACATAGGAGTTAGCCGCAATACCAGTACCAGATGCTTGTTGCCCAATAGCAATACCAGAATTACTAGTTACAGTAATAATAAGCGTACCAGATGTGCCTGTAGCGGTAGTAGAAGCTGTTGTGTATACCGCCAATGAATACGTGGCTAGAAAATCACTTGGGCAAGATAGGTATTGATTGTTGACTGTAATGGATCCCGTTACATTTTTGCGCAATGACGGGAATTGAATTGTGTTATAGATGCGTTGTTCAGCTTGTTCAACGAACGTAGGAATATCGTTTACGAAAGTAGTTTCGTAATTCTGTGTGTAATCCTGTATCAGTTGTTTAAGCTGAGTGTAATTCATGCCATTGGGCCTCTTGCCATTACGCCTTTAGTGGCTGCACCTGTACCACGAATCTTAATACCATCCGTCTCAACACGATCATCCATCGTAATAGACACACCCATCAAAGGAACCCAGTTCTTTTTCTTTTCGAACTCAGGCGCTGTACCAGCATCTGCAATGTTTACAGATCTACCTTTCATGTCATGAGGTGCTGCATATTCATCAGCAGGGCGATTATCTCGATTAGCGCCACGTTGAATAGCAGGGCTATCTTTTTTAGTTGGTTTCATTATTTGCTCCCAGGTTTTTGATTATGGGCACGGGCTAAATTGCGGCCTACTGCACGCATATCTTTACCTGTTGGGCCACCCTGTTTCATTTTGTGAACCTTGCCGCCCTTTTTGAGGTTGGATAGGTTGGTGTGTTTGCCGGGATGTTCCTGTTTATCGTGCATAGAAAAAGCCTTCTTAATCAGCTTTTTGTCCTCTTTGATATCATCGTGCTTCATTCTAAACTCCTACGTTGTAACTATTGTAACTGTACCAACTTGTACTTGCAAAATCAAATCATTTTCAGTTAAAGCCGTATCAAATAATCTTGCCCCGCCGACAGGATTCCAGCCCCACTGAAATACTCTGCTACCTTCGCCAATTGACCCTGTTGCAGTAACTCCTGATTGGGTATAACTTAAATCTGGCCTAGGTTGCATAACCGCTTGTGGATCATCAATTGGATACATACCCAATTGCAATTGGGGCTGATCTGGATCCCAACATTCAGGACATACCTTTAATTGATAGATTTTGGTCTTAATGATCTCCATCTTCAATTGTTTGAGCATGTACCTTTGCCCACAACGATCACACTCGGCAATCGAGTTTTTACCCGATGCGAACCTATTCGCCATTAAATCCCACCCCCAATGTACATATGTCTAGGTACAAATCGAATAGCGGATTTATCATGATCTTCTTGGGCGGCTAATGTCCAAGCTTCATCATATTGTTGTTTTAGGACAGGTAATCTGTCCATTGCATTTGGTAGTTTTAATGCCATGTAATAGGCTAATCCAGCTACCATGCAAGTAATAAATCTGAATGGTATGTCCATAACATTTACACCGCCCCCAGCATCTTGCATACGGCGCATACGCCAGTAAACAAATTGATAGGTAGTAGACCCGTCAGGTGTTGGCCAAACGGTTATACAAGGCTTTTGGGAAAGAGTTATAGGGGAGGCTATGTTATGGGATGCTGCAGTGGTATTCCGTTGCCCACGGTTGCAATTTAGCAAATAAGCGGGGTTACCATTAGCAGCTACTTGAACTTCATTGAACCCAATTAGCTCTGAATCAATTGTAATAAACCCAGCATTTGGTATACCAACAAGTGAAGTTACTGGGATTGTAGTATCTGTTGCGCCAATAGCTGCATACAAATAACTACCTGTTAAGGAATCTTGGGCTGTTAATCTTTGAACCCAAACTTGAATTGGCCTTGCTTGGGTTAATTTGTTTGGAATAGTCGCATAGGTAGAAACACTAATACGAGTAATAGTTAGATCGGATTGGTTACTTACGGAGTTAGCATTTGTGCGAACCACATGCTCAAGCAAATCAACCGTATCGTCTGGCAATGCATAGGTATTCTGACCTTGAACAAGAGGAATATAGTCTTGCTCAAATGTCCACATATTAATGCCACGATTAGCCCAATCAGCAAACAACAAATTTAAAGACCGTCTAGCAGTCTTTATGTTGTATCCTGATCTAGATTCTGAACCGCAGCGCTCATACGCCTCCTCGACTATTTCGGTGAGGTCTAGATTGAACCCTGAAACTCCAGATGTCTGTGCCATTATCTAAACCCTGCGGTTTTCTTTGCAATTGTTTTTGGCTGGGCAACAAACTGTTTGCCAGCCGCTTTACCTTTACGCTTTGCTTTTGTCGTTGCAGCATATTCTGCTGGAGTCAACGACTTGATTGCTTTCTCAGGAAGATACCGCTCACCAGTCTTACTCGATGGTTTTCCACTTTTGGTGCGCCATTTTTGATCACCCCAATCTTTTAAAGATTGTTGCGGGTTTTTCATTTATAGCCCCCACCTTTAGCCTTATAAGATTTAGCCAGCAGTTGTGCTTTACGAGCAGACCATTGACCAGCTCCTGTGCCTTGCACGGCTCTAGACTTGATGGACTCAAACAAAGACTTGCGCATACCGGGTTTGGTGTACGCATTTGCTTCATTTACTTTTGACTTGACCTTGCCGCCTTTTTTGTACATGGCGACATCATTCGGATTATCTTTTCGTTTGATAATCTTTTTACCCGGCATCTTAGACGGGTTGATGTCGCCCATACCACGGCTGGACATCATTTCATATGCCCTTTAGTGTGACCACGCTCGCAGCAACCATCTGCTCTTGAAGAGGCAGAACTTTTAGCAACGCCGCCTTTAGCCATAGATTTACGGTACATAACGGCAGCATCACCGCCAGTTTCGGAACCATAGAATCCATTTTTCTTCCAGTTAGCGGGTTGTTTACGATCCAAGCCTTGTTGTTTATTAAGGTAATCACGCAAACTTAAACCAGAAGCAGCTAGCTGTTCTTTGGTAACAATTGGGGCTTTCTTTTTAACAGGAGCAGCTTCCATTTTTTGTGGAGCTTCATCTGTTACATTGCGTTGTTCCGTATCGTGCATATACGATTCGTTGTCAACGTCACCGCCTTCCTCGTATCGTTTGGCTTTTTTATGCTTTGCCATGATAGTTTCCTTATTTGGATTCTTGATGCTTGTGCAAATGTTCTACGATTTCATGGTGCTTGTGGTGTCCAGCAGCATGTTTACCATAGTGATGGTGGTGATGAACATGTCCGCCTGCATGATGTTCTTTCATGTGGTGAACGTGATGTTTATGCTCATGGGGATGCTCATGTCCAGCGGGATGAATATGCTTTTCGTGCTCTGGGTGTTTCATGACTAACTCCTTATTTCTTATGACGAGCCATACCACCACGTTTCATGGCTGGGCCTTTGACGTTATATAAACCGCCATTACCAATGTCGTTACCCTTCATTTTGGGCATCATGGCTTTGGTATGACCACGCTCTTGAACACTATGTTCGCCATGCTTTTTAATTCCGCCTTCTTTGACAGAACCCATCTTAGCTGTGGTCATGCCACGTTTTTCTTCAACGCCATGTTTGCCAGTAAGACCGCCAGAAGCCATCTTTTTAATATGGCCGCCATGCTTAATACCGCCTCCTGTTGGCTTACCTGTTTTTGGTTCTTTTGGCACAGGAATCAAATTCTCGGCCATACCACCCATCGCCATTTTTAAATGATGATGAGCCATCTTCATATGATGTGCGTGTTTATCGTGTGCCATATCTCCACCTCTTGAAAAATGTTTGCCTTTATCGGCGTTGCTAAAATCTTGTCCCACTTTTTGTGGAACCCCTACCTTCTTTGCAAACGCCTTGTTATGGGCAATTGCTTCCATAAAGTTGTGCTGTTTCTTGCTGGTACTTGGCATATTAAACCATCTTTCCCTTAGTCAGTCCACGAATTGCGCATCCATCAGCACAATTCCAAGCCCGTAGGCTTTTGTTAATCCGACTGTTTGGATCGTTTGCTGTCTTTGATGAGGTCAACTTTTTCTTCATCCCCGACATTCGTGCGCAAAAAGACTTCTTCCTTGATCCGCCCTCGGGTTGGGGAGGCTTTAAATTCATCCCCTCCTTCTTTGCGGATGCCCGACCCTTGGCGTTTAAGCCTCCGTTCGGATTCTTCCCTTCTTTGCGTTGCCATGCTGGAGACTTTGCCATGATTAACCATTCAAAATCAAATAGCCCTCTTGCGAAACCGTTAAGGCCGCAGTACCGGTACTGGCTTTTGCTTGCAATTGGATGTCCGTTTTTTCCGCCACAGCTCTGGGCATGACCCGTTGCGTATGGTAGTTGTTTGTAAACGGAGCAATGATCGTAACAGTGGATACACCATTAGTGGTTTGATAGTTTTGATACGTTGCGTAACCAGCAGGGTTAGCATTCAAGCTAGTATTGATGTCAATACGGCTTAAATAGAACGTATAGCCCGCAGGGACGGTATAGATGCCCATCAAAGTGCGACCGTTGCCAGCTAAAATTTCTGCATACAACGTAGTGTCAGTTGTATCTTTTAGCGTGATGTTTCCTGTAGGTGCACCGCCCGTTACTGACATACTGTTGATACGGAAGTACGATTTCACTGTAGTCACAGCAGTCGTTCCGTTCAACTTTATAGTTTCAGAAATTTGGTTATAGTTTGCATCCAGCCCATTGATAAGAACAAACGTATTTGTTTTGTCATCGCCACTGTTAACAGAACTAGCAACGTGCATTTGAATTGCAGACGATGGAAAAGTGTAGGTGGTATTGCCTTCCCACACAGGAACAAACGATGTGCCTACTGCTGATTGATAGCCATAAATGTTCAGGACACTATGTCCGTAAATTTGGCCACGCGCAACCTGTAAATCAAACGGTTCGTAAAGCGCTTGTCTTGTAATTGAATTAACGATATTGCCCGTGCTGGGTACACCATTTGGACTTTGTGCCATGAATAATCTCCTTAATTAAAGACGGGGGCCGAAGCCCCCAGAAGATCAGTCAAAGTTACCGTAGGGGTAAGTTGTCAAGTTACCGATGTTCGGATCGTTCTGTGCGTAGCGCATTGTAAAGTTGAACTTACCGCCAGTAGGAGCCGCAACACTTGTACCAGTAATGGACAATGTGAACACAACTTGTGAGAAGAAACTAGGCTGTGTACCAACTTGGGGGTTTTGAATATCCGAAGTTGTGGCAGTCATGTTCAACAAATTTGTGCCAGTGAAAGTGATGGTTTGACGACCAGCAGTACCCACTGTGGTTGTGCCAAGAGCAGCAGTAGCGTAAACAGGTGTTCCGCCACCAGCAGTGTAGTTGTTAGAAACAAACACGCTTACATTGCTCAATGTTGCGCCGCCCTCGCCAGTAATGGCAGAGATGTAATCAATATCAAAAGTAATGATCTGGCTATTGATAGGCACATACATTACCACGCCACGATATACTTGAGTAGATGTATCAGCAGGTAGAGTCTGTACTGTTGGGCCAGTAGTTAGAAAAGTAGAACTAGGTGTATATACAACACCTTGCAAATTGGGGATGGTATTGGAAGAAACAAACTGTCCTGAACCACCGCTGTAACCAACAGTGCCAACAGTTGTGTTTGATAAATCAATATAGCAGTCTTGCTCTAAAACTGTATATCCAATATCTCTAAGAGGGCCAAAACGCTGGTCACCAGATATGATTGGCCCATCAAAAGTACTACGTCCCATGATAATTCCTTATGCAAAAGTCTCTTGTTAATCGTTGCATCGTGACCCCTGGGCGGGCTGGCAACAAGAGAAAAAATCCCAGACAGCCTTCAATATACACTATTCCTTGGGCGTGTCAAGAAGTTTTTTGTTATTTCTTGCGGCCATCATTTTTGCCTTCCAAACTGGGTCAGCCCATAGTGCTTTAGCTGCGGCTTTCTTAGCGGCTTTAACCTCTTCACGGTTAGCAATTTCTTTGTTGTTCGCAGTTTGTTTAGCAGCATAATCAGGGTCAGCCCACTGAGCTTTAGCTTGCGCACTGGTTTTAGCTTTGGACTCTTCTGTATTGCGGGCTTCCTTAATGTTTTTAGCCAGTGTGTTCCCTTGTGCTTCCCACATCTTTTTAGAATTAACCGACTTGGATTCAAGCGCTTCTGGGGTGTTTTGCGCTTTAGTTTGCCCTGCAATTACTTTGGCACGGTATTCTGGATCTTGCCAATGTTCTTTAGTAAATCTACCATCAGCGGCTTTTTGTTCCTCTGATTTAATATACCCACTTGGGCCTTCGCCACCATCAGTTAAATTAAATAATGTTCCTGTTTTTAAATCTCGCCGCCCGTACAGTTTGATGAGTTCCATTTCTTTGGCAAAGGCTTCTCCTTCATTTTCAGTTTCAAATACGCGCTCACAAACAGCAACAAAGTTGCGTTGCTTTAAATGTGAAATAAAGTCTTGAAATGGTTTGTTATGAGACCCCCTAGACCAATGCGATAAGTCACGATCTCCTGTACCTTTACCTACGTATACAGGCTGGCCTAGTTTAAGAGGGCGGGGATCACGGTAAACATAAACATAAAACATAGTTAACTCCTTTTAGAAGCTTTAACTATATATCAATGGATGGCGATTGTCAAATATATTTTCTAAATACTTTTCGAAAACAAGTTACGATACGGGTAACGCATAACGAGATAATAAGTACAATACGCCCAATAAAAAAGGCCCCGAAAGGCCTTTTTAAAGGTTAAAACTAATACTAAATTAGTAAGAACCGTAGATTCCGAGAGGATCGGAATAGCCGAAGCTGTAACGCTCACGAGCTTTATAACGTACGTTACCCGTATCAAAATCACCATCCATTGAGTTTTGCAATGGTGTACGCTCGAAGTGTTTCATACCATTTGGTACGTCAGTAGTCAAGAACCATGCATTAGGTGCTGTCAAGAAGTGGTTGACAGTATAGCCTTCAGGCACTGAACCATTGTTCTTTAGAGCGTTAATGTCATTGTTGTTTGTACCAACACGCAATTCTGTATCAAGCAAACGGGTTGCAACGAACATCAATGCTGGAGGAACAATCAACTTCTTGGGTCTAGCAGCGATCAAAAGGCCACGCTCGTCTGTCCAAGCAGCGATCTGAATAACAGCATTTTCCAACGCAGTTTCATTCAAATCAGCAGGGGTAGAAGGAGTATTAGCATTTGTACCGCCGTTCACTAGGGGGTGAGCCGTAGAGAACAAAGACACGCCGTCACCACCAGTATAAGTAGCGTTAAAGCCGTTATTTAAAACAGCCGCTGCTTTAACTTGCTTGGTGTAAGCCATAGCACGGGCCAAGCCTTTGGTATAGCGAGCAGATAGAGAGTCATAGAGGTTGTCCTCAATAGCCTCTTCTGTCAAGCTAAAGCCAAGAGCGATAGTCTCGTGGTTATAGCGAGCTGTCCATGCTTCCTGCGCATTGTCGTAGGAGATGGCAGTGCCCTCACCCTTAACTGGTGCTGCTGAGAAGCCAGACAATTTGGTTTCTTCTTCAAAAGAACGCTCAGAGGTCTCTGTCTCATAGATCTCTTTGTGTTCTTCGCCGTAGCGAGCGTACTCTAGACCGAACAAAGCGTTCAAACCTGGGAGCAACTCTTTCAATAGTTGTGCACGTGAAATAGCCATTTGTTAGCTCCTTAATTAAACGCCAGCAGTGTTGGTCATACCTTGGAATGTTGCATTCCATGTAACCAAAACTTCGGGATAGCCAATGAAAGTTACTGCTGTGCCAGAAGCAAGAGTAACAGCGCTGCTTACAGTCACGGTTGTACCATTCACGTTAGTAACAGAAATATAGTTACCTTGTGCTGAACCTGTGCCTGTGGGAGCAATCAACTGCATACCAGGTTGGATTGCAGAGTTTGAAGCAGTCAATGTCACAGTTGTGCTTGAACCAGAAGTAGAAGCAGTGGCTGAAACGCTAACGGCTGTATCAGGAACGATACCAACGCAACGGAAGGGTAGTGCTGAAGCAATACGAGTATTACCAGAAGTACCAGAGCTAATAACAGCACCAGAGACAGCCATTGCTGAGTCACCAGTAGTGGTGTTACCTGCTGTACCTGTGACGGCATAGAGGTTAGAACCAATAAAGGTTGCGTTAGCATAGCCAACTGTAGAAGCTGTATTGCTCAAAGATGTACCTTGGGCAACCATCACTGCTTTAAACACTGTACGTGGATCGTCAACGACATAACCAACTGCGTAGTTAGACACAGTATTGGCAGGCCAGTATTGACCACGAACGATTTGGCTGGATGAATTGGTATATTCAGCGCCAAGGAAAATGCCTAATGTACCTGCAACAGCAGTTCCAGGAGAAGAGGCAGCAGACATGGTAGTGGTAACAATAGTACCACCAGAGAGTTGAACAATGTCACCATTGAACAAAGACGTGCTATAGGCACTGGCAATGGGATACATGCGGGTTGACCCTGCGTAGGGCAATCCACCGAACTCACTGACAGGCTTAAACCCGTAAGGTGCGGGAATGATTGGATAAGCCATTTAGGACTCCTGATTAAATTTAAATACCTTTTCCAAAGGACGTGGAAGACTTTCTCTCTTTAAAGATAGGCATTCTTGGGTCACTTTGACGCATTAAATTGTTATCTACAGCTTCCGTCTGAGCTTGTGTTTGTTTAGCGTAATATTCATCACGCTGCTCAATAAACTCTTCAGGAGTTTTGCAAAGTAACAATCCGCCTATTTCAATGTTGTCTTTATAACGACTTTGAGGGTCGGCTAACAGTCTAAATTTGGGTTGTTCCTCAAGCGCAACAGGCTCCCAACCTTCACGAATCTTTGAAGAAAGATTACGAGGATCAGAAGTATTAAGCGTTGAGACACGAATCCAACGGTATGCAAATCCGGGCTGCTTGTCTGGCTCGGGTAGCAATTCGGGCTGCGACCACTGCTTTGGACGCTCCACAACCGCACGTGTTTCTAGTTCTCTTGTCAATCTATTTTCAGCCATTTTGGGACTCCAGTTTTAGTGCTTCTCTAGCATATTGTTCGGGGGTTAAGCCTAGTTTTTTAGCAATGCTTACTTGACTAGTTCTAAGCTTTATCTTGTTTGAAGATGTGCTTCTAACCGCAGGAGCAACTACAGTGCTAGGTTTAGCACGGGTCGGTTCGGGTTTTTCTTCTTCGAAGTTTTCCGCAAACCTTTTGCGCATTGTTTTGTCTAATGTCGCATAGTATTCATCAGATCCAACTACCACACCATTGCGTTTGAGCTTTTCGTGTAAGCCTAAAGCAGCGGCAGTCATCTCCTCATCTTGTCCAAACCATTGATTGCGTTCTTGCCACGCCATCGCTCTTTGGTCTGGTTTAGGAGGTTGTTGAACCTGCTGTTGTTGAGGTTGTACTTCAATTTCAGGTTCTTGTAAAGTAGGTTTGTAGTTTTTTGCCTGCATTATGCGCAAATTAGCGACTTGCATGGCTTGTTGGGCTTCAATAATGGCATCTGTATCACCAGCGTCATAGGCTTCTTTATAAGCCTTTTTCGCCATTTCCAGCTCCATATTTGCCGCATTTTGCACAGTTGAGACGTATTCTTTCTCGCCTGACGACAATAAACCTTTCATCCGTTTATTTTCATCTAGCAAACGTCTAGCCAATGTTAAAGCCTCTTGTTGCTCACGTAATGCAGATTCTTTTTCACGGCGCTCATCGTGCCAAACCTTACGCATTTGTTTGAGTTTGACCTTGACATTCTCATCATAAGAATCAAGTTCGTCTTTCTCTAGCTCTTCAACTAGAGGTCTTGGTAGTGGTGTCTTTCCACGATCTTCGGTTGGGGTATCGTCCTCGATTTCAATACTGATATCGTTTTCAGGACTATCTTCAACTTCATCGGGAAATTTAAATTCTTGTTTTTCAAATTCAGGCATTTTGTACTCCTTTATTTACGTCTAATACCACGTGGATCATCCACAACAGCATCTACTGTGTCGTCATAAATAATCCTAAATTCTCTGCCGTGGATAACTAATCTTGCTCCAGCATTTGGCCGAACCAAAATAAAGTCACCTTCTTTGCACCACGGGCCTGTGGGAAATTTGTTTTTATCGCTATAACAATCTGGCCCCATTGCAACCACAAACAAAACAGTCGTTAAGACTTCTTCGTTTCTAATTGTCTCGTCAGATTTAGCTATACCGTTTTCAAATTCCTTTTCTACTTCGGGAATCGCACAAAGAATCTTGTAGCCTGATGGCCTTGGGAGTTGCTTTGCTTTTTCGGCTTCTGTCGCCTCATAGTTGTATGCGCCAACTACTACCGGATTATCGGGGTTTGTACCCAATAGAATTTCATTCATCTGATTCCTCTAAATTTCGTTGCAGGTCTAATGTGTATCCCCTTGCAAAGAGCAGACCCTTGATCTCCCCACAAAGTTTTTTATAGTCCTCAAAATTCTCCACACGCCCTTCGGCCATGTAGTCTTTAATCTGAGAAACTCTTTCGTCAAATTCTTTAATTAAAGTACTGAAGACATCCATTACTCATTACCTCCTGTTGGTGGTTTAGGCATAGCATTTCTGAGTTTTTGTGCCTCAATATTAGCTTCTGTCCTACCTTTGTCGTGGTTTTGTTCCGCAATTTGTTTCTTTCTCTCATGCTCATTGCGAGCTAAAGTTTGAAACTCAGTGCGCCCACGGTCATGGTTTTGGTCAGCAATCTGGGTATTTTTCTGATGAACTTGTTCTGAAATAGTCTTTATAACATCAGCACCAGTTTGCAATAGCCCAAGTTGTTTCTGGTTGCGAGACTGCATCACAGTTTTAAGTGCATCCACTTTTATCTGTTGTGCTTTGAACATAGCATCCGTCTGATCTTTCTGAGCCTTGCGTGCTTGCTCTTGCTGCTTAATCTGCAACTCTTGCATTTGCATCTGCACCAACGGGTCTTGTGCTTGTTGCTGTGCTTGTTGTTGAGCAGCTTGACCTTGATGCTGTTGCAATAGCTGTTGTGCGGCCTGTGCAAGTAGCGGAGCCAACCTAGCTTCCACTTGGGGATCCATATGGATTTCTTCGCCACTCTCATCCTGTTGTGGAGGTAGAGACATACCAAGCTGCTGCTCAATCTGTACACGATACTCAAAGCCTAAGTGCTCACTGATATGAGCCTGCATTGCTGCTTGTAGAGCCTGTGCATTAGGATTGTTCTGCAACAACTGCATGACTTGCGGGTCTTGCATAGCAGACATATGAACCACTATATGTGACTTGTGATCTTGATAAGCAAACGCTTTGACGGGCTTGCCCTTGAGCACATTCTGATTCTCGGATACTGGGTCTGTAGGCTTCTGATCCTCATCCATCGGAACCAACTTCTCAGCATTCTTAATGCCCAACACCTCCAACATCTGACGATGTAAGAGCGGCAGGTTATATAACTGGGGAGACTGTTGTGCCAACTGAAGCACAGCTTGATACTGCACAATCTTCTGCGCCATTGTCGAGGCGTTTGGATCGCTAACGGGTATCACATCCACGTCATCATAGTCAGACCGCTTGGCCTTGCGACCACCGCTCTCAGGCTCGTAAGAATAGTCTTCTGGGGTATACGCCGCAATAATATTCTTGAGTAGCCCCAACTCTTGCTTCATCGCAAAGTGGATGCGGGCCTGCACTGCACTCATAGTCTTTAGAGTGCGCTCAAGGATAGCCAGCGTAGTACCCACAGGCGCTTGGCTTGACATATCACTAATCTGCAAGTCAGCCGTATTAGCGAACCTTCTACCTTCTTCCACAATGGCTTGTAGTAGAGTCATCAAAGTCTGGCTTGGCTCCTTGTATGGGAGCGGCAACAAGTTATCTTTAATAGTGCCACCAGGGATATCTACATCCCTCCACTCACCTGGAGCGATAGGCGTGTCATCATTCTTGACACGCAAGCCTCTGGCCTTGAAGCCACCGGGCAAGTTAGCTAGCGTACCTGCATCTACCAACTGACGAGTCAAGCTTGTGCCAGCTTTAGCGAATGCTCCAACCAAGTGGATCAACCCGAATGCATAGAACCCAAACCCAGGAATGTAAGGGTAGTGGACATAGTGACTGCGCTTAGTGCACTGCTCATCGTCTGGCTCCCAGTTGCGCCGTATCGCCAACACCTTCTGACTGCCCTTCTCAACAGTCACAATATAGGGCAGCTTGATCCCAGTCTGGTTGCCTTCCTCATCCTCGTGCTCGTAACCTTCCAAGTCAAGGTCAACATTAATCTCAAGTATCTTATAGCGGCTATCTGTTGTAGCCCTAAAGCCCATCTTCTCTGCTATCTTTTTCTCAACCTCATCGAGCGTATTGTTTGGCTCACCTAGGTCAATGTCTAGGTAGAACCCAGCCACCTGCAATCTACGCAGCTCGTTCTCGGTCTTACGCATCACGTGCGTAACCCTCTCAGCAGACTCCAAATTACTTGCGCCGTATGGGACAACGATGTCTTCTGCGGGGACAAATATGGATACTTGCCTGTCTAAGTGCGGGTCAAAATACACTTTCTTGAATGCATTGCCCGACAACCCCAAACCCCACAACATGCGCTCATGCTCGGTGCGGTACTCGGTCATCACATCCGTCAACTGATAATTCATATCATCTTGCACACGGACTGCCGCAGCTTTCTTGGCTGGGGTTTCTTTGCCTATGATCTGGGTACGTACTGGCCCCGCTGCTGGGAATGTACTCATCATAGTCTCAGACTGAAACTTAACCAACGCCTCAGTTAGCAACGGATGGTACAAGCCACAAGCGCCAAGCCAAGGATCTGTGCGCTCTTCCATCTTCATACCAAGAAGTTCTAAGCCGTCAACGTAAGTCTGCATCCAGTCTTTGCGTGAATGCACATCTTCTTCGTAGTCGCTGATCAGCTCACTTGCTATAGACTGAAGTAATGATTCTGGTATTTCTTCTGCCAAGTTTCTATTAAACTCATCGGCATCTACACCTTTCTCCATGCTAATATCCACACCATCGGTATGAATATGCACCGCATCAGGGTTCTCAATTTCAATCTCAAGCGGTTCTTCGTTTTGAGCCAAAGCTTCAATACCTTTGGGTGCTTCATACAATGCTTTATGGATAGCCATAATAATCCTTAATAGTATTCTCTTTTACGGCGAAAGTATTTAACTTCATCTGGTTCATCAGAATCTAATCTAATAAACCCGCCCCGTCTGTAACGAATTAAAGCTTGAGACATAGAGTCAACCATATCGTCATGCTCTCCTGATGGAAAACTTGCCACCTCTTCGACCAACTCTTCTGCCCAACTTGTATTAGGAACCCACACCATCCCACTTGCAAACAAGTCAGATACAGAATTCAGCCTAGCTATCTTATCATTACCTTTAGTCGGCGTAAAATCTTGCACAGGTATTCCCATCGCACGCAACTCAAAGATCAACGGCGACCCTGCTGCCTTGGCTTCAACAATAATAGTATCGGGTTCCCACTCTTTATATTCCCTATACGCTCTTTGCTTTAGTTCTGGAAACTCCATACGCTGTTTAAACGCATTGAGCAAGATAATATTGGCCTGATTTATGCCCCTATCGTCCGGCAAATAGAAAACTCCCCACGTTGTACACGCAGAATAGTCGCTACGCTCCGTTTTTAGGAAGGCAGTATCCCAAGACTGGATAATAAACTCGCAATATGGGGGACTATCTTCCTCCCAAACCCTCCACCACTCCCGTTTTATGATGGCAGACACGTCTGAAGTGGGCTGTTGCTGATACTGAGCCATCCATTTTGCGTTTGGAAGCTCCGTTTTTAGCGCTTCTAGCTCTTTTAATGACCAAAATTGGGGCCAAAGTGGGTTTCCAGAGGGTAAAAGTGCAGGAAATTCGATCACTTTCCACTCTTCCCCTGACCTTTGAGCAGCCGCTTTGAGTACTTGACCCGTCAAATCTTTCTTAGACCAACGTGTCATCACGATCACAATAGCTCCGCCCGGTTGCAGACGCTGACGTGGCCCTGATGTGTACCACTCATACGTCTTATCATATATCTCAGGGTTCACTTCCGCCAAGGTAGCTTCTTGTTCCGAATGCGGGTCATCAATGATGAGGAGGTCAGCGCCTTTACCCGTAACTGCGCCACCCACACCAATCGCAAAATATTCTCCTGAATAGTTAGTGGCCCACCTGCCAGCAGCTTTAGAGTCAGCTTGTAGAGCGACTTCCGGAAATATGTCTTTATAGTGGTCAGCATCGACTAAGTTCCTTACCTTCCTACCAAACCCCACAGCCAACTCCGCTGTGTGACTAGTCTGAATAATTTTCTTACCTGGGAATAACCCTAGGAACCAAGCTGGCAGTAGATAAGAAGCAAACTCTGACTTGGTGTGTCGTGGTGGCATATTAATAATAAGCCGTTTAACCTTGCCTTGGGCAACTTCTTCAAAGGCTCTTGCCATGCGCTCATGATGTCTGCCGTGGATGAACCCAGGCCACATGTACTTCACAAATGCCATGAAATCATTGGCAGCTAACTGTTTGGTTTTGGAACGCCTAATCTCAGCGAGCAGTGCGCCAACCTTCTGCTGTGCAGCGGGTGGTAAATTGGGTAAAACTTTTTCAGCTTTCAGAAGCAGGCTCGGATCCATTTACCATCCCTAGTTCTTCATCCAAGTCCATGTCGCCAATACTTTTTGGCTTGCTTTTTGCTTCAACATCTACCACATCTGAACCATATAGCTCTAGAGTCTTAATAAGCTCTGTCTCAATATCTTCTACTGTGCGGTGCGTGACTGTGACGTCAATTCGTTCTGAAAACAAACCAACACTTGAAATTTTGCCTAGGTTTTCCAATGCCTTCATACGCTGGCGTGGATCTGGGTCTACGGATTCAGCTATCAACTTGTTTGTGATGTAGTTGCGTAGCCGCCTTGAAACATCTAATACTTCATGATCCCACTCACTGAGTATTGCTTCTAAATTAATTATCGTGCCAGGTGTTAGATCTTTTACTGGTGGCAGTTTGCCTTCTGCCATGATCTGATGGGATGCAGCCTTATCTTGGGCTGTAATGCTTACATCTGCGCCCTGCTTAATTAGTTCCTGTATTGTTTCAAAGTAAGCATGGGCTTTAGAACGGAAGTCTTCTATTTCTTCCGGTGTAGTGTCGAAGGGAAATGGTATCCCAACTTCTGGTGTAGCTAAGATTGGCATAGAACTTTTTGTGGCTCCTTTCGGGCATTGTATAACTTTTTTTAAAAAATATATACCCCCCGGGGGTGTTCAATTTAAATTAGTGACGGGGGGTGTTCCTATGTAATACTTTAGTTATAACAGATTTTAAAAGTATGTGATTGGTTGTGCAGATTAGTAAGTATGGGGCATGGTCGGAGTCCCAAAGCCATTTTGGGGGGTGGGGGGTCACTTGGCCCGCCCGAATTTATGAACAGCGGTTCATATGTTTATTAAAAATACTTGTATAAAAGATCATTATCGGTTATACTGAAGGCTCAGTAAGTTAATTAATTTACTGGAAACAACTTATTATCAACTGTTCATAAATTGGAGTTTTAACATGACTAACGCAACAACTGGATACACCGAGGTTATTAAAGCAACTCAAGATGCTATTAAAGCCGATACATCGACAACGTCAAAATGGGTTAACTGTGGCAAAGCAAATGCCGAATTTTTCGGTACAGCGAGCGCTCTTGAAGGGGTCAAAGCCCAATTCATCGCCGATGCTATTCTCCCCGCTTTACCCACAAAGCACGCTAAAGCACTCAACACCGAACTACCTCGCAAGGGTTCTAAAGAGTACAATGAGTTGAGCGATACCGAAAAAGCACAATGGGAAGACGTGAACCAAGCAAAAAAAGATGCACGCTCAACGTGTGGCACTTACTTTTCCCGTGTGTTGTCCTATGCTTTCCCAAAGGTTAAGGATGATAGCAACGAACCCAAAGCGAGCGATGAGACAAAAGACCTTGAAATGCTTAACGCTCTAATCAAGCGCTTGGAAAAAGCCGAGTCCCGCCCTTACTTGATTACTGATGTACTTTTCCACTTGCACAATGCACGCACCACAATGAGCAAACCAGTCTAATCGACACCGCTCAAACCAAGCCCGCTTCGGCGGGCTTTTTCTTTGCCTCAAATTTTGTGTCCCGAATCATTTCATGATAGTTGCATAAGATGATGATGATGCACACCAATTTGTTAACACATGTTAATAAGTTTGGCTCTGTTCCGCATGTTCCGCAATGTTCCGTTCGACTGGAACACGGCAAGTCATTGATTTTAAAGGGAAAATCGGCTTTTTTTATATAATGTTCCAATGTTCCATATATATAAGAACACTCTCCAAGTTGCTACACTACTTTACAATGTTAAGTGTGTGGCTTGTTCCGCTTTTGGGCGGTCTTGGCAAGGTCGTTATATCACTGGAACATTGGAACAGGGCGACAACGAATCACCCAAGCCTATGATTTTAAATAACTTTTTCTCATTTTGCCAATTTGGAACATGCGGAACAAACGGAACATTTCACCACTTTACAATGGAGTAAATCATGCTAAAAGCATTTTGTAGGTGTTGCGGTGCAGATGTCGCACCAAAACGCTGGGCACTCGGTTTCAAGCTCTGCATGGACTGCGGACAATCTGAAGCCAAAAAGCGCAAGCACACAATCGTGCCTATGCACAAATCAAACTACATTGTTGTAACAGACTACAACATGTTAACAGGTGTTAATAACAAAGGAGGAAACGTCAAATGAGTAAGATGAATTTGGTAATCATTAGTTTGCTATCCATGCAGACCATGCGTTTTGGTCTTAATGGCGATGCGTTAATCAACAAGGGTTTGCTAATATTTACAGGCTTGTTGCTTGCACTTATCTTTTACGAGTTGTTCTTGGAGTACAAGGAACTAAGCACAGTACAAGAAGTTGCAGAGCGTGAAGACCCAATCAACTATATTTAAAGGAGTAGATATGAAAACAGAACACATTGACTCGGTGCTAGTTTTGACTGCACAAGTAATTACGATCATGGCAGTTTGCATCTTGATGGTGCTTGTATGGTAATTGATCGTAAGACTGGTAAACCAGTTGAGATCGGTGACACTGTAATGCGAAAGGATTACAAGGGTTTTCGCCACAGGTATGAGGTCATGGACTTCACGCCAAGGGGCGTTTGGGTGCGCAAGTTAGAGCGAGATAGATATGTATATCTAAGCATGACGCTTGCGAGTTTGCAACTGGATGAGGTGATGGTATGAGAGTAAAGAGTAATGAGAAGTGCAGAGTAAATGTACGAGCACACAGCAAAACTTATTAACAGGAGTTCATAAATGTATTGGAATCACAGAATCGTTGATATGAGCCATGAGAATGGCGGTGACCCTTGGTTCGAAATCAAGGAGGTTTATTACGATGACGATCACAACGTCACAGGGTATTGCGACCGCATGGACTCAAGCGAGACGCCTGAAGATGTTATCAGTAACTTGAAGCGCATGTTGCAGGGTATCGAGGGTGAGCGTGTGGTGCATGGTGTAACACTAAAGGAGATCGCAAATGAATCTTGAAAGTGAGTTGAGAGCAGTTGCTCGGATTGCCCTTGATTGGATAAAAGAAGATAGATGGGAAGAGTCGGAGATACTTTTAAACATGTTCTATGAGTATGCAGACAACAAGGAAAAAGCAAATGAAGATCATACTTGAGATGACGCAACAAGAGATCAATGCGTTGAACGACATCGTGGACTATGTGCTACTGGATGCTAGGGATAACCAGTTCTACTATGCACAGGCACAGTTGCTACACAACTGGATCATTAACGGAGGGATTGCGGATGATACGCAAAGATCAGTTGACTGAGGAAGACCTACGTGCGATTCGTAGAAAAACGATCATCGTCATATTGGCGGTGGTGCTTTTGTATTTATTAACAGGAGTTCATAAATGACACGCATTAGAAGTTATGAGTATTTCAAGGATCAGTATGAGAAGATCAAGCCCATTCGTGGTCGACCCGATTGCAGACCGATCCATGATCGCAGACACACGCATAAAACTATCATTGCCAAGAAATTGTTGAGCGGTGAGACATCGTATGCGTTGAAGTTCCACAACACCGAGTGCGTTGAGTACTTTCCAAATGGTGACATCGTGGTGCGTACTGGTGGATGGGTTACGCCATTGACTGCTGACTTTATCTACACTTACAGCCCGTTCAAGTGTTGGAAACAATACAACAAAGTGTGGGTTAACTTTGTGGATGAGTCAAGTAATCATGAGCGTGGTGTGTCGTACCCAGTTAACGGAGAGTTGACGTTGCAGTATGAGGGTGAGTATCAACATGGGCAACACATTCATGGTGTGATGTATAAACCCGTGGGAGATGTCGCTATCACTAAACGTGTTGTAGATCGTGCGAAGGCAAAGGCAGCCCGCGCAGTTGTAGAGCCATTCTTAAACTTTGCTAAGTTGTTCCTTGCCATGTCGGATGGATGGATCATGCATAGTACTGTTAAAGAACATGTGGAGATTATTAATGGGCAAATTAACTGGGGCTATTTTAGTTCGCCAGATTTGTACGAGCAGATGCAAACAAAGGAAGACAGATATATATTTATGATGGCGTATCTGTTGCGTACCGATGAGCCGATCAAAAAGAATGTTGCAGAGACCTATGAGGAGAAGATGCAATGGGGTATGCACAGGATACATCTGTATGACTCGCAGTTTAAATTCGAGACGCTCAAGCGTAGAGTTTATACAGTCGTTGAGGGTGCGAATGATATATACACTACAAAGGAGGTGAGTGCGTCAGGCAAGGCCATGACCAATGTCGTTTAATCAAGTTCTCAAATACTTGACAAGGGGTATGACATCTGTTATAATAGGTGTAACAGTTGTCGAAGTGGTTAGTAATTGTGTTAGGTTAACAACTGTTAATAAAAGGAAAAACAAATGAGTGCAATTAATTTTGGTAGTTCTGTATCGTTGAAAGAGTTTGCTCAAAGCATCGGCATTGTGGGCGAGAAGGTAACTGTGATCGGACAGGGTGAACCTGGGATTGGCAAAAGCGCCATGCTAAAAGTTCTTGGTGCGCAGTATCCCAATTATGAGTTGGCGTACATCGACTGCACCTTGCTTGACCTCGGCGACTTTGCTTTGCCCTACACCGAGGTGGTGGACAGTGAGTTTGGTATGCGTGTAACTAAGTTTGCGCCCAATGCTAGGTTCAAGATGCATATGAACAAGCCAGTTATCGTTATGCTTGACGAGATCGGCAAGGCAATGAAGGCGGTTAAGAATGTGCTATTGACTCTTATGCTAGAGCATAGGATCGGTGACAACTACTTGCCTGAAGGTTCGATTGTGTTTGGTACAACTAATCTGTTGACAGATGGTGTCGGTGACATGCTCGAAGCACATGCAAGGAATCGTGTGTGTTTTGTAACTGTGCGCAAGCCCGATGCAGATGAGTGGATTGAGTGGGCATTGGGTAATAACATTGCACCCGAGGTTATCGCATGGGTTAAGCAGTTCCCACATGCGTTGGCAAGTTACACCGATGGTGGGCAGAAAGATAATCCGTATATCTTCAATCCACAGCGTGCTGGTATGGGTGCGGTGGTTACACCAAGAAGTTTGGAGAAGGCTAGTTACATTGCAAAGCAACGTGACCAGTTGGGTGATGCGCTGACAATTAGTATGCTGACAGGCACTATCGGTGAGAGTGCATCAAGGGACATGCAATCGTTCTTTACTGTGGTGGACAAGTTACCTACATGGGATGCGATCATGGCTAGTCCGTTGACTGCAAAGCTACCGACAGATGCAGTAGCTAAATGCATACTGGTGTTCAGTGCAATTAGTAGAGTAGAGAAAGATACTCTGAGCAAGTGGATGTCCTACGTACAACGTATGGACAAGGAGTGGCAAGCGTTGTTTGCTACGAGTGTGATGAAGTCTCCAAGCAAACAAGCGTTCTGCGTGTTGCAGAAAGACTTCAAGGATTGGGCGTTGAACAATCAATGGTTGTTCTAATTTATTAACAGGAGTTCATAAAATGACATTGAGTGCAGAACAAAGAGTACAGAAGGCACACGTTGCCTTGATGAAAGACCCCAAGTACTGTTGGTATTCGGGTATCTTTATGGTCGGTGAAACAAGCGTGAAGGATGATGTCCCAACTGCTTGTACCGATGGTCGCAACACTATGTATGGTAGAGCGTTCGTTGAGAAGATGGATGACAAGGGACTGCGTGCAGTTATCTTGCATGAGAATCTACACAAGGCTTTCCGACATACTACTACATGGAGACATCTCTATGATGAACATGCACAGTTGGCTAACATGGCGTGTGACTTTGTTATCAACATAATGATCGAAGATTCTGATATGAATGGGTCGTTCGTTAGGTTGCCCGATATGGCGTTGCTTGATCCGAAGTATCGGGGATGGGATGCTGGGTCGGTGTACAAGGACTTGATGCAACAAGCACAGGGTGGGTCGGTGCATGTGAAGACAGTCGGCAATCCACAAGGCAAGGACATACCAGTTGACAACGAGTCGGGGTATGGTGGCTTTGATGAGCATGACTGGGATGGTGCGAAGGATATGACCAAGGAAGAGCAGAATAAACTAGCACGAGACATTGACCAAGCGTTGCGTCAGGGTGCGATACTTGCGGGCAAAATGAGTGCCAACGTACCGAGGGAAGTGACCGATGAACTAAAAGCCAAGGTCGATTGGCGTGAAGCTATGCGTGAGTTCGTCACATCGTTCTGTATGGATAAGGATGAGAGCACATGGCGTAGACCAAATCGTAGGTGGATAGACCAAGATGTTTACATGCCATCATTGATCGGTGAGTCGGTCGGTCGTATCGTGGTGGCTATTGATATGTCAGGGTCGATTGGTAGCGAGGAGATCGGGCAGTTCCTTGGTGAGGTGCGCAAGATATGCGAGACTGTTAGACCCGAAGGTATCGACTTGATCTATTGGGATACCGAGGTGTGCTCGCATGAGAAGTACGAGCAAGACCAACTCGACAACTTGTTGTCCAGTACTAAACCCAAGGGTGGGGGCGGTACTGATGTAGCGTGCGTGCCTATCTATATGCGAGAGCATAGGATCAAGGCTGAGTGTTCGGTTATCTTAACCGATGGTTATCTAGGTGGAGACTGGGGTGTGTGGGATTGTCCAACACTATGGGGTATCACAAGTGAGGTTACTTCAGATGTTGGTAAGACTATTCACATCGAAGCATAATTTATTAACAGGTGTTAACAAAAAGGAGAGTGCAAATGATTCAGAACAGTGCAATGCTAGTTGACTTGAACATCAGTGTATGGACAGGTCGCAAGATGGATAAGAAAGTATCCGAGGAGATTGATGCGAGCAAGGGTACGAAGTCAAGGGCTGGCAACTATCATAAAAAGTTATTGGCGGGTACGGATCGGTTGGATGAGTTACAGAAACTTGTTACCAAGATTCGTACTTGGCATTACGAGCAGACCTTGCCTTGGTCGGATGGCGGTTCACGCTTGCTACCAATGAAAAACTTCTTTGATTACAAGGCTACGCTTGGAGACTTTGAGCGTCAGTTGGAAGGTGAGGTACAAATGTTCTTGCAAGAGTACGACACGCTAGTAACGGCGGCGGCTTTCCAGTTGGGTGATTTGTTTGACTCGGAAGAGTATCCTACTGCTGAGAGTTTGAAGAGCAAGTTCAAGTTTAAGTATGTGTTCTTGCCAGTGCCTGATGTAGGTGACTTTAGGATTGAGGTAAATGATGCCCACAAGGAAGAGCTGAAGGCCCAGTATGAAGAGTTCTACAACAACAAGTTGGCAGATGCTATGAAAGATGCATGGGATAGATTGCACGATTGCCTGACACGCATGAGCACAAAGTTGGCGGGCGAGGATAAGCAGATATTCAGAGACTCATTGGTGAATAATGCATCAGACCTATGCGAGTTGCTTACTAAGTTGAACGTGACTGGTGACTCTAAATTAGAGTTTGCTAGAAAGAAGTTGGAGAGTGCGCTTGTAGGTGTCACGGCCAGCGAGTTACGCAAGGACGATGATCTGCGTCTTGACGTGAAAGCCAAGGTCGATGAGATCTTGGGTATGTTTTGATGAGTAGTATCAAGGAAGGCGATTGGGTGCTTACAAAGAGTAATCGAATTGGGTATGTAGCGTTTGAAGACCTTGCGTTTAAGAAGGACAACCCTCATGTGTATTTGTATTTTTGGGGTGATGAGTTTCATTGCCGTAGTTACAAAACCAATTCGTTAACCAAAGTAGAACCCGCAATTGCCAAATTATTAACAGATGTTCATAAAGAACAAGTCAATGGTCTTAAAGGAGATAGTGCAAATGATTAACATAATCAACCCAAACAACATAGTATTGAACCCAAAACTTTCTGCTCTTTTGACAGACTTCAAGCGCAAGCAAGTCAGTAGGTTTCCAATCAATGCAAAGATAGAGAACGAGTACTTAATCAGGTTTTTTGATAGCAGAGTGTCGTACGCACAAAACACCAAGATAGAAAACATTATTGGTGAGTTGAAACTTGACGGCCTTGATGATAAGAACAGGCAGTACATACGGATTGACAGTCGGCTAATCAACAACGAAAAATACAGTGACTACAATATAAATTATTATTCAAGGCAGACTGTTGATGATAAGAAAGTATCTAAGTGGATGCGTGATTACTTGAAGCCATTTAGTATTGATGAGATTATAGGTAAAACGGCGTACATGGCTGAGAGCAAAGTAAATATGTGGATTGATCAACCGAAGAATCTAGTCCATGATCTAGTGAGTAATAGTAAGTCCGACATCATGCAAGAACTATATGCAATGAAACAAGCGGGGCTAGAACCAGTCACCAATACATTCAAGAAGTACATGGGTGATGCTATGAATGCGTACGAGGATTGGTTAGAGCGTAAGAAAAAGAAGTTCTCACGTACTCATGTATTCATTAATCCAGATGAGTCTGTGGTGATCACAATAAAAGATGATGAGAGTAAAAGCAACACTACTACATACGAGAGCCTAGCGGAGTGCCCAAGTATCATACAACAAAATGTCACGTTGTTGCGTATGTTGGAAGGTGATAACTTTATACCTCAAGTCGGTATGCGATCTAGCAAGGTTGAGTTTTGGATTGAGACTCACACAGATAGCGAATAAATAATAAAAATATTATTTATAACCCTTGACAAATTGCGAAATGACCCTATACTATGGATATGATTAAGAATCCATACGTGGCATCTCTCTTAGACATAAACGACTGGCACAACATCAATGTGATGAACAATCGCAACGATGAGACCTTTCAAGTTATGCGTAGAGATGTGCCCCACTACATTAACGAGCGCATCGCTTTGTTAAAACTGTGCGAGCCTAAAAATAATAACGAAGATGAAGATGAGTTAATAGGTAGACGCATCAAGCATAACATGATGGTGCTTTATCTTACTCACGATGAGTTTGTTGAGTTAAAGAAAATATCAAGGAGTGCACAATGACATGACCCCCGAAAAGAAAGTAAAAGATAAAGTGAAAGCCATGCTCAAAGATAGAGGTGCATATTATTTTATGCCCGCTACTCATGGGTATGGTGCATCAGGTGTTGCTGACATCGTTGCTTGTTTGCATGGTAAATTTATTGCTATTGAGTGTAAGGCTAATGGTAATAAGCCGACAGGATTGCAGATAAAGAACATGCTTGATGTTAGTAAGTCGGGCGGTATAGCCATAACGATTGATGAGTCGGGGTACGAGGAGTTGGAGATGTTCTTGGCACACCTTGACCCTAAACACATTGGCGGTATGGTGATCACATTACTCAAATGAGATCGAAACCCACAGATGGCACTGCACGTAGACTGACTGCTAAGTTGCAGGGGAAGTACGCAGTGTCTGTTAAAGATGTTGCTAGGTTACTTGGTATAAGTGATCGACACGCAGAGCGATACATCAGTCGCTTGCAAGCAGAAGGTATTATTTTTTTGAGGTATCGACAAAGACGATACAACTATTATTCAATCAGGAGAAATAAATGAAAGTAGATAGAGTTGCTGACTTATTAACATCTGTTAATAAAACATTTGGTATTGATGATGTGGATTTAATTATCATTGGTAGTGTGGAGCGTGAACGAAAAGTGGGAAATAAATTAACTATCATGAATTTTGTGGATAACTTCCGCAGAACATCGCCAGCCAACACGCATAGACGCATCAAAAAATTGTGCACAAAGAAATTGCTTGAGAAAGTTGGTTCAGAAGATAGCGGTCGGGTTAAGTTTCTAGCCACAGGCAAAAGGTTTACAGAGTTGCACGCACACTTGATGGAGGTGTGACATGGAAATATCTAATGGTGTACAAGCGTTAGTGAACCGCATGAATGATTACCCCGAAGAGTTCTTTGACCCAACCAAGAACGAAAGATGGTCATTCATTTATAAAGACACATTTAGAGATGTTTTGTCTGAGCCTGAAAAAGCCATGATTCACACCGCTCTAAAAGAAGTTCGTAGGAAAGAGTTTGAATCGTTGATCGTGCAACAGATATTCAAGGAAGAGAACAAAATCAATTACATGTCGTATGGTAAGGCTATCGTTCAAGGAGAAGGTCAACCAGTTAACATTGATGATTTAAGGTTGCCCGCAGATTATGTGGCTAAAAGGCTAGGTCAAAAATGAATCTAATAACCATAGATTTTGAAACGTACTACTCTAAAGAGTTTAGTCTATCCAAGATGACGACTGAAGAGTATGTGCGACATGATGACTTTGAAGTTATCGGGGTATCCGTCAAGGAGAATGATGATGACGCTATTTGGTTTACTGGTGATGATGCTGAGATTGCTGAGTTTCTTGGTCACTATGATTGGAGCAATTCTTTTGTACTTGCCCATAACGCTCAGTTTGACGGCGCTATTCTCACTTGGAGGTTTAATATTAAACCGAAGGCTTGGCTTGACACATTGTGCATGGCACGTGCAACGCATGGGGTCGAGGTCGGTGGTAGTCTTGCGTTTCTTGTGGAAAAATATTCGTTGGGCGCAAAGGGGACAGAGGTTGTTAGTGCCCTCGGAAAAAGACGCAATCATTTTAATGCTGATGATCTCCATGCATATGGTCGATATTGCATTAATGACGTGGAACTGACAAAGAAGTTGTTCGATGTATTCATGAAGACTTTCCCGGCGAAGGAGTTAAAAGTCATTGATACAACTTTACGTATGTTCATTGAACCGACTCTGGAGCTAAACTTACCAATGCTTGAATCTCATTTAGAGAGTGTCAAGGATAAGAAAGCGCAGTTGTTACAAGCGGTGGATGCCGATAAAGATTCATTGATGAGCAACGACAAGTTTGCTGAGTTGTTGACGATGCTGAAGGTTGACCCGCCCAAAAAGATTAGCGCACGCACAGGCAAAGAAGCATGGGCATTTGCTAAGACTGACGAGGAGTTTAAGGAGTTGCTTGAGCATCCTGATCCAAGGGTGCAAGCGTTGGTGTCCGCACGGCTTGGTCTAAAGACTACGCTAGAAGAAACACGCACACAACGATTCATTGAGATTGCTTACAGGGGCAAGTTACCAGTACCCATAAAGTATTATGCGGCGCACACAGGTCGGTGGGGTGGTGACGATAAGATCAACCTACAAAATCTTCCTAGTCGTGGCAACAATGCGGGCAAGTTGAAGATGTCCATTGAAGCACCTGATGGGTATGTGATTATTGATTGTGATTCTGCTCAGATCGAAGCACGCACACTGGCGTGGTTAGCGGGGCAAAATGATTTAGTGGAGGCATTTGAGAATGGCGAGGATGTTTACAAGATCATGGCATCGGCTATCTACAACAAGAAAGCAGAAGATGTCACAAAAGAAGAGCGGTTCGTTGGCAAGACGACAATCCTCGGTGCGGGGTACGGGATGGGAGCGGTTAAGTTTAGTGCGCAACTTAAAAATTTTGGCACAGACATTGGGGAACAGGAGTCAAAGCATATTATCGAGACGTATCGCAAAACGTACCCTAAAATTGTTGATCTTTGGCGAGAGTCACAGAAGTGTCTGAACGCTATCGTGTCGGGTAATGCAAGTACATTTGGTGCAGTTGATGCGGTTAAGTTTGACCCAATAGAGAAAGGGTTTCTACTGCCTAGTGGACTGTGGCAACGATACGATACTCTCGAAAAGACATTTGATGCTGATGGCAAAGAGCAGTATCAATACAAGACACGCAAGGGTATGGTCAAAATCTATGGGGGTAAAGTCGTAGAGAACATATGCCAAGCAGTTGCACGATGTGTTATTGCCGAACAGATGTTGATGATCGCCAAGAAATACAAGGTTGTACTGACTGTGCACGATGCGGTGGCTTGCATCGCACCACAAGCAGAAGCTGATGAAGCTAGAGCGTACGTAGAAACATGTATGCGTTGGAGACCTGATTGGGCGAAGGCCCTACCTTTGAACTGCGAGTCAGGCATGGGCAAGAACTATGGAGAGTGTTGATGTATAACTTTATGAGCATGACTAAACAAGTCCATAAAAAACCGCCATCACGGGAGTTATGTTTGTTCTTGGCTAAAAGATTTGCTGAGATGAATATAAAAACAGTTCAGAATCTATCATGGCACTATTTGTTTTGCTATGTAATGTACGACCATTGGATTGAGGAGTATTGGAATGACTGATGCATTAGTTTGGGCACTAGCATTTGGTGCAGTTATTGCCGTAGTGTTGTACGCTATGGTGTTGGCGTGGATGTTTATACAGGAGCATAAAGATGACTAAAGAAGAAATTATTGAGATGGCTAAAGAAGTTAATCTGCCGTATTTTTGGGAATCAGGTATGCCGTGCAACTTAGAGGCATTAAAATCTTTTGCCACATTGGTAGCAGAAAAAGCAACGGCTAAACTTAGGGCTAATATAAAAATTAACCAAAAGAATTTGTTGCAAAAGCTAACAAGGGAACAAGAATGACTGACGAAGAAATACACAACATTTATTTGCACATGAGTGGCAAAGCAGAGGGGTTGGTTGAAGCGACTGGCAACGCTGACTTTCCTGTATTGTTTGCTAGAGCAATCCTTGAGTACGAAGGAATGACAAAAGATATGCAAAACATGGCATCTAAATCTACTTATAAAGAACAACTAGAAACAAAAGATGAGCCTGTTGGTAAGTTTGCAAAGTTTACTGATGGTATATGGAGAGAAGTAACTGATTATTCTGCGGGAATTCCTCTTTACACCACACCACAAAGCACATGGGTAGGACTGACAGAAGATGAAATCAAAGAATGCTTTGCCATAACTCCTGATCAGTTTTTGCCGTGGCAAATCTACAAAAGAATTGAAATTAAGCTGAAGGAACGCAACACATGAGATTGTCCACAATCAACAAGTACGAGCTTGTACTGCACGATTTACCAATGTGTGCGATATGCAACAAACCTGTAGAAAAGGTTGAGTCGATGTACGACATTGTTTACGGAGCAAAAAGATTTCGTGTGCACTGCCACGGTGACATGGAAGAGGCAATGCTTGATGATGTTCTGATTGAAGACTGCGCTAGTGTGCAGTTTGGTCAAGCATTTATTGACAAATTACCGCAGAAACAATTGGAGAAAAACACATGAGTGAACAAGAACGCAGTGAATTATGTTCTAACTATGGTGGCTTTTGCAAAAAAGAATGGGTAGGACTGACTGAAGAAGATTTAAAACTACTATCTGCTGAATGGCGAATTGTTTATGGAGCGTGGACGCATGACTTTGCCAGAGAAATTGAAGCCAAACTCAAGGAGAAGAACACATGACTAAAGAAGCATTACAAATTGCATTAAATGCGTTGACTGATTTTGACTACGACAAACGCATCAAGGCTATTGAATCTATCAAAGAAGCATTAAAAACAAAAAACGAATATGAGCGTGGCTTTATTGATGGTATGCAAAAGCAAATGCAATCAAGTGTAGACAAGGCGGTCAACGCAATGGGCAACACACGCCCTTGGTACACCATTGATGAACTAAATGCGTGGGCTGACAAGTACCAAAATGAGCAGTGGCATAAAGCCGCAATCAGGCTTGGCGAGAAGTTGGCATCTGTTGGGCCTGTTGGCTATTACGAAATGGACGCAAAAGAATGGCTTGATTGGGCTATGTCAACCGTAAAAACTCGCACATGGGTAGGACTCACAGATGAGGAAATTGAAACCATTTATGCAGAGTGCAATGTATGGGACAAATTTGAATACGAGCGAATGCTTGAAGCCAAACTAAAGGAGCGCAACACATGAATTGGTTACCAGAACACAAGTGCGGTTTATATCTAACCCACAATGAGCATCGAGATGTTTATGAAACAGTCGAGGAGTGTTATAACCCTGACTATTTTGTATCCAAAGAGGAGTGGGAAAAAGCTATTGCTGAGGATAATGTTTGGGTGTTGCAGTGGTATCCACACACACCTATTGGGTTTAATATTATTGCCGCATCATCACTAGAAGTTATTCAAGCCAAGTTGAAGGAACGCAACACATGACTGAAGAAGATGAAGAGTTTGAGCGCATTGCAAAAGCTAATCAACACAGGGCATTTCTAAATGCATCGAACAAAGAACCAAGATGGAAAGATCATACAACAAAATGCCCAAACTGCGCTAAGATGGAAGAAGACATTGCCGTGTTGATGAAACGCCTTGAACGGGCACTATCGGAAAAAAATGAATTGTCCTAAATGTGGTGCATGGAGTATTGTAAAGTACACTAAGACACCAGTACGCAGAAGAGAGTGCGCCAATGAACATAGATTCACTACACAAGAAATCTGCATTGACGATAAGATGCACCAACAAAAAGTAGAGCGCATGAATAAAAATAGAAAGAACAAGAATGGATGAGAATGATGAACACATGAGAGATTTAATGGCGATGTTTGCAATGTGTGGGCTAATCTCCCATGAAGGGCAACGTCCTAATACTGTGCAAACCGCTTATGACCTAGCAGATGCAATGATGGATTATCGTAAGAACTTGGATGATGGCATTGCATCTATAACATCGAAAAGAAAATATGAGCGAAGAGCAAAAGATTAAGTACACGTGGTCGTATTCGAGCCTTGACTTGTACAAGCAGTGCCCGCACAAGTATTACCGCTTGCGTGTAAAGAAAGATGTGGTTGACCCTGAAAGCGATCAGAAGAACTATGGAACTGAGTTTCATACGGCGGCTGAAGAGTTCATCAGGGATGGCAAGCCGTTGCCACAACGCTTTGAATTTACACGTGAGCTTCTTGAGCTACTCCGTAAGAGGACAGGACAACATCTTTGTGAGAATAAGCTAGGATTGACTCGTAGCCTGGAGCCATGTAGTTTCTTCTCAAAAGATGTTTGGTGGCGTGGTATCGTGGACTTGATTACCTTGCAAGATGATCGTGCTTTTGTGGTGGACTACAAGACTGGGCGTACAAGCAAGTATGCGGACACAAAGCAGTTGGAGATCATGTCCCTTGCCGTGTTCAAGCATTACCCACAGGTCAAGAAGATCAAGGCGGGGTTGCTGTTCGTCATTGCAAATGACTTTGTCAAAGCGGATTACGATGTAAAAGATTCGGGTATTTATTGGCAGAACTGGATTACGGATACAAACAGGTTAGAAAAATCAATAGAACTTGATGTATGGAATCCAAGACCTAACTTTACGTGCAAAGGTTGGTGTCCAGTTAAAGATTGTGCACATAACGGCAAGGGGTACTACAAATGATTGATGTAAAACTGAGTGACTCAGGCATTGAAGGTGCAGGTATATTCCACGACTTGCGATACACCAATGACCGAAATAATGGTAATCAAAACCAAATAACATTTGGTATAAAAAATGAATCAGGTAATGAGATACAAGCTGAAATTACATTAAGTGTATTCGACAATAGAACAAAGAAGTATAGACATGATGTGCACAAACTAGAGAGTCTTTATGGAATAAAACTGACCATCAGAGGTGCTATTGAGCATAACGACTTTTTGAATATGTTGCAATTGATCTTGGAAGCTGAGAAAATGGTAGATATCATTAAACCTTAACGAGGTAATCATGGGAACAACTAAAAAGACAGGCCGTAAATATGCTGAGGCAGCTCAATACGAAGACACACCGGAACAAGTTAAACATCGTGAAGAACGCAACAAATTGCGGTATAAGTTTTTGAAAGAAGGCAAAGTCAAAAAGGGTGACAAAAAAGATGTTGCTCATAAACTTGCATTGGACAAAGGTGGTAGCAACAAGCAAGGTGCATTTGTGCAAAGCGAGTTTGGCAATCGTTCGTTCAAGCGGGACTCAAAGGGCAACTTAGTGTCGGAGATAAGCGTTAAAGAACGCAAGATGAAAAGAAAATAAAGTGCAAATTATTGACAACAAAGCGTTATTAATTAAAGTACGTGACCCTAACCGCATAACTGCGGTGATACCAAAATCAAAAGTGGTTGGGCAAAACGAAGTGCTAGTGAAGTGGGGGTTGGAAGAGGCGCAAGTATTAAAAAACATGCGTATCAAGAATGTTCCATCGCCTATTGAAATGGACTACCAATGGACAGGGATATATAAACCCTTTGACCATCAGAAGACCACAGCATCTTTCCTCACGTTACATCGCCGTGCATTTTGTTTTAACGAACAAGGCACAGGTAAAACATCGTCTGTGATATGGGCGGTGGACTACTTGATGAACAAGGGTGTCATCAAGAAAGTTCTTGTGTTGTGCCCACTATCCATCATGCAGTCTGCATGGGAGGCTGACCTCTTTAAGTTTGCAATGCATCGCACATGTGCTATCGCTCACAGTTACTCAAAAGAAAAACGCATTGAGGCAGTGCGCAGTCAAGCTGAGTTTGTGATATGCAACTATGATGGGTTAGAGATTATCAAAGACGAAGTCATAAGCCAACAGTTTGATCTCATTGTCATTGATGAGGCTAACGCTTATAAGAATGTAAGCACAAAAAGATTTAAAGTTCTTAACTCAATCATCAAGCCCGATACATGGGTATGGATGTTGACAGGAACTCCTGCATCTCAGTCGCCTACTGATGCGTATGGGTTGGCAAAAATTATTAACCCATCAGGTGTGCCTAAATTCTATGGTGCGTTTAGGGACATGGTCATGATGAAGATAACCACGTTCAAGTGGATACCCAAGCCTACATCAGAAAAAATACTTCATGATGTGCTACAACCTGCAATACGTTTTACAAAGGAGGAATGCTTGGATTTACCAGAAATGACGTACGTGACTAGGCATGTACCTTTGACTACACAGCAGATGAAGTACTACGAAGCCATACGCAAACAAATGACCACAGTTGCGGCGGGTGAGGAGATAACCACAGTAAATGCGGCGGCTAATCTAAACAAGTTATTGCAACTATCATGCGGGGCAGTATATAGCGATAGCGGTGAAACAGTTGCATTTGACGCAAAGAATCGCATGAGTGCGTTACTCGAAGTCATCGAAGAAGCAAGTCACAAAGTAATTATCTTTGCACCATTTAAACATGCTATCGACATCATCGCAGAAGAACTAACCAAAAATCAAATCCCTAACGAAACAATTCATGGAGGTGTATCGGCAACTAAACGCACAGAAATATTTTCAAAATTCCAAACAGAAAAAAATCCACAGGTGCTTGTCATTCAACCACAGGCCGCTGCGCATGGAGTTACACTTCACGCCGCTAATGTTGTTGTATGGTGGGGGCCAATCACATCAATAGAGACTTATCTACAAGCTAATGCACGTGTGCATAGGGCTGGGCAACGTAACCCATGTACTGTCGTTCACCTAGAGGGAAGTCCCGTTGAGAAAAAAGTTTACAAAATGTTATCAGAAAAAGTAGACATTCATACTAGGCTGATAGATTTATATAAAAATATTTTAGGAGACACTTGACAAAGTAAAGTAATGCCTATATATTTGAGATACAAACAAAAAGGAGTGCACTATGACTGAAGTAACTGAAGAAGCAACAGCAGAGAGATTAGCAAAAATCTATACTAAAATTAGAGACAAACGCAAGGAGCTTGAAAAAGAAGTTAGCGAGCTAAAAGAAAAACAAGATGTCATAGCCAAGGAACTACTTGAGTTATGCAAAGAGCAAGGCGTTACCACAATGCGCACTGCTTACGGCACTATATCTAAAAGGGTAACCAAGAACTACTGGACTAGTGATTGGGAATCTTTCTTCAAATTCATTAAAGAGAACGATGCCTTTTCGTTGATGCAACAACGTATCAATAACTCGAACATGGCACAATTTCTTTCTGAAAACCCCGATGTGCTTCCGCCGGGTCTAAATGCGGACACAACACAAACCATCGTAATTATCAAACGCTAGGAGTTATAAATGAGCAACGACATCATGTTAGATTTGGGACTACCAAACTATTTAAAAGAGATTGAGTTAGACGAGACCACTAAAGCCCTAATGGGTGGCACAAGTGGTATGGGTATGAAGCGCATCTCCATCAAAGGTGGTGTGTGGAGACTCATGGCAAATGGCAAAGAGATTTCAAAGAATGAAGATCGTTCAATGAATGTTGTCATCGTTGCCGCCGCACCAAAAGTATCGAGAACTTTTTACTTGAAGAGTTACTCAGAAGGTAGCGAGCCTGCCGCACCTGATTGTTGGTCTGCTGATGGTGAAGTGCCTGATGCAAAGTCTTCTATTCCACAAGCCAAGCGTTGCATAGACTGCGATCAAAACGTCAAAGGTTCAGGTCAAGGTGATAGCCGTGCTTGCAGATTCAGTCAACGTATTGCAGTTGTGTTGGCTAATGATATCAAGGGCGATGTCATGCAACTCACATTACCATCTAAATCTATCTTCGGAGCGGGGGAGCCTGGGAAGTGGCCTCTACAAACATATGCAAAGATGTTAGGCAGTAAAGGTATACCAGTCACGGCCGTAGCAACTGAGATGCGTTTTGATACTAATAGCGCAACGCCTGTCATTACATTCAAACCTGTTCGTGTGCTTGAGACTCATGAGCATCAAGTTGTGATTGAGCAAGGCAAAACATTGGAAGCTAAGAACGCTATTACAATGACTGTTGCTGAGGCTGATGGTATTAAATTGCCTAAATTGGAAGCCCCTGTGGAAGCACCCAAGGCTAAAGAACCAAAGGCTGAAGCTAAAGTGGAAGACGTTGAGCCAGTCAAACGCTCTGCTAAGAAGGAAGAAGAGCCAGCACCCAAGAAAGACTTGTCAAAGATTCTTGAAGAGTGGGATGACTAATCATGCCTAAAGGGTACTCACTTCTGACAGTGCAGGAAGTTAAGGAAGCCAATCAAAATTTGCTTGGTGTAAAACTGGGTAAAATTTGCATTGAACGAGACATCCCAGTCACAGACGTTGCAGAGTTCTTTGGAGTGAGCCGTGTAACTATCTACTCATGGTTTCGTGGGCAGGTAGTTGTATCGGGTAAACACGCAGAGAAAATGCAGAAGCTAATCACAAAATTAGCGTAACGGTTTGAGGGGGCTAGGCTAGCTACCGAAAAGGGTGCTCCGTCTCATCCCTGCCCAACTCATTTAAAAGACGAACCAAGGACGGATATGATTTCGAGAAACGAGTTTCTCAGGCTTGTGCTCCCCCCATTACAAGCTGATGAGTATTACTGCGCTTTCGGGATCGCAACAGTTAATGAAAAAGATATAGTTGATCAGAAGTTTGTAGATAGTATTGAAGAACTAAGTTATAAAGCAAACTACTTTGTTGAGTATAACTTTAATGCTTTCTTTGCTTTAGCTAAATATGGTGACCCGAAGAATGGGCGTACCACAAACAACGCAATATCTCTAAAGTCGTTTTTCATTGATCTTGATTGCGGGCCTGGAAAGCCTTATGCAGATTTGAGTGAAGGGCTTGTTGCCCTAAAAGATTTTTGTAAGAAAACAAAACTGCCTCGCCCAACTATTGTGAAGTCAGGGCTTGGTGCACACATATACTGGGTGCTTGATGAATCAATGCCGAGGAAACAATGGAAGCTCCATGCTGAGAGGCTGAAAGAGTTATGTGTAGAACACAAGTTTGATGTTGACCCCGCAGTCACAGGGGAAGCGGCACGGGTGCTTAGAGTGCCTGAGACTTACCATTTGAAAGACCCAACCAATCCAATCTTGGTTGAGGTACTGCACGTTGCTCCGACCATAAGCAACATTAAAGACTTACTGCCCCCATCCGAAGATGCGTTGGCTGTGTTAGAAAGGGCTGAGTTTAAACGCCCAATGGATGCAGTGACGCTAGCGTTGATGGGTGCGAGCCAGTCTAGGTTTAAGACTATTCTAATTAAATCTGTCGAAGGCACAGGCTGTAAACAGATTGTTGGCATCTACGATAACCAACACGACATTGATGAGCCGTTGTGGAGAGCGGGACTAAGTATTGCGCACCAGTGTATAGATAGGGATAAAGCAATCCATATCATATCGCACAAGCATCCTGATTACTCTGCAACAACTACTGAGAAGAAGGCCAACGAGACGAAGGGGCCTTACACATGTGAGACGTTTAAGAAACTAAATCCAAGTGGGTGCGAGGGATGCACACTAAAGATTACATCTCCAATTCAGATTGGCAAAGAGATTGTTGAGGCTACTGAAGAAGACAATAAGGTCATGGACTTAGAGCCTGAGACCAAAGAACTAAAAGAGTTTGTGATACCGAAGTATCCACATCCGTTCTTTAGAGGCAAAGTAGGTGGTATATACCAAAGAGTCAAGACGGCAGATGGTGAAGAAGTAGAAGACATTGTGTACCCATACGACTTCTATGTTGTCAAGCGTATGCAAGACCCTGAATTGGGTGAGACAGTGCTACTGAGATTGCACTTGCCAAAAGATGGTGTACGTGAGTTCATTATGACGCTAGCCAGCGTATTATCCAAAGAGAAATTCATCAGCACAGTTGCATCATTTGGTGTGACTGCATTAGGCAAAAAGCAGGATGCGCTTATGTATTATGTAACTAAATGGGTGGAAGAATTACAAATGAATTCGCAAGCAGAAAAAGCATATAAGCAATTTGGATGGATTGAAGACGAGTCAGGCATCATTGTCGGTGACAGAGAGATACGTGCAACAGAAGTGGTGTATAGCCCGCCATCAAGCCCAACGCTACCGCACGTGCCGTTCTTCCAAGCCAAGGGCGACTTCCAAGTATGGAAAGATACAATTAATGTATACGGCAAAGAAGGCATGGAGGACAGAGCCTTTGCATTCTTTATGGGCTTTGGCACTATGCTGATGAAATTTACGGCGCTTGATGGGTTTTTGCTAAACTTGTTTAGTCGTGAATCAGGATCAGGGAAAACCACTATTCTGCAAGCGATCAACAGTATCTACGGCAGACCAAAAGAACTCCTACTTTCTCCCAAGGATACATATAACTCACGCATGGGCAGGATGGGAGTCATGCAAAACTTTGCGGTTACATTGGATGAGATTACCAATATGCCCGCTGATCAAATGTCGCAACAAGCCTATGACGTGACATCAGGTAGGGGCAAGAACCGCTACAAGCAGCATGAGAATGCAGAGCGCATGAATAACACCAAGTGGCAAACTGGCTTGATCACGTCATCTAACAGGGTCATTGCCGATGCATTGCTATCTGTTAAGGGTTTTCCCGATGGTGAGTTGAAGCGCATAATGGAGATTAACATTAAGCCCGATCCGTTTGATGACGCAACATGGGCACGTCAACACTTTGGCAAACTAATGGATAACTACGGACATGCCATACAACCATACGCACAGGCATTGGTTGCCCAACTACCAATGGTCAAAGCACAGTTGGCAGAAGTCCAGTTGCGTATTGAGCAAGCCGCCAATATTAAAAACGCTGAGAGGTACTGGGCATTGATGGCATCCCTTAGTATCACAGGCGGGGCAATCGCTAAAACCCTTGGACTGCATGACATACCAATCAAACCAGTCTTTAACTACGCTATAGACCTAATAAATAATACACGGAACAAGACACGTGAGTACATGTTTGACGGAGATGATTTCCTAGGTGGGTTCTTGCAACGCCACTTCTCTGAGATATTGGTCATTAACGGCAATAAGGATAACCGCACAGGGCTAGAGCATGGCCCGATCAAAGAGCCAAGGGGTGCATTGACTGCACGCTATGAGCCTGATACCAAGAATCTTTACATTGTTAACCGCACATATAGGGAAGATTGCGCTAAGAATTTTATGAACTACGAGGAGTCCTTAGCCCCGTATCGTAAATCCAAATCATTACTTGGCGTGAAGAAAAAGCGCATGACGGCAGGTACTCTTGCAAATACGCAAGCCCCAGTAAATGCACTGTGCTTTGATTCGACTAAGCTAGACTTCTTCAATGAGACTGTATTGTTAAATGCTGAAGATTCTAAATCTACCGATACTGATTGAATGGGACAAGTTTAAAGGAGGCACATCCTTCTTTATCCCTTGCCTAGATCGCAGGGCAACTCAAAGGTACGTACAAGCGGAAGCCAGGCGCCATAGGTTAAGCGTGATCTGTAAACAAGTTATAGAGAACAATATTTACGGCTTGCGCGTTTGGAGAAAGGAAGATACAATTTAGTGTCAGTTGCACTCTACTTCCTAGAAGTACTTAGCCCCCGCTGGTCGGGGGCTTTTTTTCAATCTTCAGAAAACTTCTCTCTGATTTCGGGCAACAACTTCTTGTTGTAAACAATTCCGTCAATCATGTTTTTCTCATTGGCTTTGCGTGCAGTCTCAGATTTCTGCAAAGTAGCTGATGTAATACGCTCACCCGGATGTGCTTCATTGAATGAAGTGATCTTGTCTTGGGTACTACTCATCAAATCTGTATCACCAGCCGTTCTTGCTAAGTCGTAGAGATTGAGCAACTTAGTCTTGCGTGCCAATACTTCTTTTTGGAACTGAGTACGTGCGCTAGACATTTCGTACATATTAGATAGATCAGCAGGTGCAAAGCCCGCTATCTGCATCAGGCCATTGTATGTATTGATGTCTGATTCAATTGGGTCACCCTTGAGAGTCTGCGCACCCTCAGTCATGTACCTAAACCCTTTCATACCATTACGCACAAAGCTAGGAGCTAAGGCTTCAAACGCACGTTCGGTATGTCCTTCAGCCATCATCTTGGCAGCGTTTTCTGCGTTGACTGCATACGATGCGGCAGGGCCAAGAGCTTGTTGAATGATGGTTAATGTTAGGCCATGATCTGCTACGCTACGTGGGTCATCACGATAGATTAGATCGGTTGCAAGACCAACACGATTAGATATCTCTAAATTAGTTAGATAGTTAACTGGGCCTTTGTATGCAAACTCACCAAAGAAATCACGCATCTCTTCATTGAAGTCAAAAGGTTCATCATCGTCACCGAACAATGCGTTGATAATGCTGGCTAGAGTTGAAGCTGCTCCGTAAAAAGGTAGTCCTTTAGCGCCAGCAAATGCCATACCCATACCATACGTACCAATAAGTTGACGCATTGCAGCTTGGCGTACTACCGGTGTCTCACCTTTAAATGCTTGATGGAATGCACGACCAATAACGAATGCACTATTCCAAGCAAATGATTTAAATGTAAATGCTACCCTGCCTAGTGGGTGTTGCATCCACTTGGGCGCAGTGACGGACATACCTGATGTATGTGCATCTTTAACAGTGTCGATGGCTTCACGGATAGCTTGTGCTTCGCTCTTACCTTTTTGTTTGGCTAAGTCATAAGCAGCCACGGCGGTAACGGCACGATTGTATTTTTCACTTGCGGCAAATGGAATACTCAAAGCACCCAACATCTTTGCTTTTAACCCAGTAAATTCACTTGTGCTTTGTCTGCGACCTTCCAATACTTCACGTGCCATCGTATGCTCAAGCTGACCATGATCCATCAGAGCTTCGTACAAATTCTTATAGCGTGCGTTTTTGTCTAGCCCGTTGATAGCAATTTTGCTTGCATTCATCATGGCGCTTGTAGCACCTGCAAACCCATACTTGCCACTCAATATAGGCCATACCATCATGGGTAATGAGGTCACGTTAACCAGCGCAGATGAGGCGTTACCTGCAATGTATTCCATATAGCTTAGTGTGGTTGCCCCACTTACTAAATCACTATATGTTGGGTTGTGCATAAACCCACGTTGATCATAAACATTTTGTGCTGCGGCATATACGGCAGGGGTATTGGTATTGCTAGCTTCTGCGCCAATAGCATCAATGGCTTTATCTATCTCTGGAGAATATGCAGAGTCAGAAAGCTTTCTTGCCCACTTGATCATGGTGTCGCCATAGCCACGCACAATGTCACGCTCCATGCCACGCACGTTCTCGGACTTCATGAACTGTTTGACTAAAGACTGTGCGGGGAACAACGCTAAGTACGATTGGTACACATTGTTGAGCTGCTCTTGACTTGCACCATTTTTTTGTAGCCCGTGCATGATCTGACCCAAGAACGATGTTGGTGGGACTAGACCTTGTTGATACTGTGCGTTTTGTAGATTTTGATAGGACTTATGCTGTGCGCCTTTTAGCACATCCTTAATGAACTTATCACGTTCACGAATAGACTCAAACGCTGAAGCAGCACGTTCGCCAGTAGTAGGATCTGCATACTCTACCCAAAAATCACCACGGCGCAGGAATGGTATGTACCCAGGCACACGGCGTTTAGTTTGGAACTCAGCTTTGATGCGAGCAGCAAGCGATGGCGTAGCGTTGGCTAATAGAATTTTTTCATACTCATTGATTGAGTCTTCATATGAATTGCGTATAGTCTTATAAACGTCTTGAACTTCTTTAGGTAATGCATGGTATATGGTTCTTAGTCTTGCAAACTCTGATGCGTTTTCTTTTGTTGTTGGGAATTTAGGGTTAAGGATGTCCACTTCTGCCAAGCGAGCATCGTAAGCCATGTCATTCATGCGCTCCATTGCTGCCTTATGTTTCTTAAAGACATCAGTGAAGTGCTTGTAGTTTTTGTTGATTTCCTTGATGCGTCTCTCTTGCGTACCATTACGTTTCTCAAGTGCATCTATCAATCGTTGGATTGAAGGAAGTTGTTTCTTGTAAATAGTGTTTAAGTGATCAAGGCGCAACAGCCCAAATGCTAACTTAGTTGTGGATGGCCCTGCATACATAGGGCTATTTTTATCCGCAATGTTTGAGAATGTGTTTCTAGCTTTATCAACTGCTTCTCGTGTAAGGTTGGGCATGTTTTTGCCAATTTCGCCTACTGTGCGAAAAGCATCATTAACTGCTTGTCCCGTGCTCATAAACATCTTTTCAGATGGCGTTGCTTCCACGTCCCGTGAAACATCTATAGCATCATTAATAAATTTCAAACCCGCATTATAAGCAGATTGACCTTTACGGAATCCAAAGAACTCAGCAATAGACTGCATGATTCTTTCAAACAAGTTGCCGCTCTTAGGGGCTTTGATTGTTTTAAGAACTGCTTGGAAGTTGGGGTTACCTACTAACTCAGAAGCAAACTCCTGCAAGTCCTGCGCACCATAGGCAGCGCCTAATTGATTTTGTATTTGGTCAAAAAACTTTAAGAATTGTTTAGTAAGCGGATGGTTACGGTTATTAAGTACGTGCGATATTGCAGCGTGTGTAATCTCATGAATTGCAGTATGCTCATTTAGCCCATGTTCGGGGTCAAGCGTAATTGTGTTGGTAGCAGGATCATAAGAACCAGCTTTGCCAAAACCAACTTCACCAATAACAATCTTGGGATTTAACCCAAGTGCTTTAAACCTACGCAATACTTGCTTGATCTCATTGTTATCAATGGTCTTGATTAAATGGTCAAGAATATTATTGACATTGCCTTTTTTAACTAGATCAATACCCGCAGCATCTAAATTCTTACCTTTATAAGCAGGGCCATAGAATGTATCTTTGCCCAAAATTATTTGCATTTCGTTTTTAAACTGCCTCTTAAAAGCTTCAGGCAATTTGTCCATTGCATAATTAATAGCTTCTAAGATTTGACCTTTGTTGAGCAGCGCTATAAATCCTGGCGTATCTTTCTTGGTCAGGTAGTTATTTTTTATGTGCGTTAATGCTTCTTTAAACCTATCGGCAGAATTAAACCCAGGCCCTTTACGATTAGTTTCTTTTGGTTCGGGTGGTATAGAATCTTCGTAAGCTTTTTTACGTGCAGCAGCTTCAGCAACTTTTTGTTGCACTGTGCTTTCAAATTCTTGATTGCCTAGCTTAGTTACGTTGCTGAGAAACTCTGCTCTTTTACTAGGAGATAAAGTATCTAGATGCGCCAAAATCTGTGCACCTTCAGGGCTACCAGTTGTTATCTCATGGTGCAATCTTTCAAGCAACTGTTTGTTTTTGATCTTTTGCGCTGCATCTTCTTTAGTGGATATTTCTTTATCCAACTGCAATAGATGGCGATACTCGTTAATTAGAGCAGGTAACCGCAATACTTTATGCGTAGCCGTGCCACGATGCGAACCAATCTCTAAAAACTTGCTATCAATACCTTTTTCTTGTGCAGCTTCATGGATGCGTGAAGTTAGAATGCTATCTACACGCTTATCGTTTTCTTCAATAAAGTCTTCTTGTTCTTTATTGGCTTCGACCGCACCCTTCTTTGCTTTTTCTTTTTTGCTTTTAGTGGGTTGTTTTTCTACTGGAGCGGGCTGTTCAACTTTTCCTGCATGTTTTTCTTTTAATTTTGTTAAGGTATAGTGTTTACCTTCAATCTTATTTTCTCTTTCAGATAAACTAAGTATTTTTCGTTTAACAGCTTCTTCGTTGGTAGTTTCTTTAGCACCTTTAGGAGTGTATGCAGAAGGAGGATTAATTCCATCGTCAACAACCATTTTTCCATCTGGCAGACGAGTAACTTTTACGTCATTGACTATTGGATTTGGTGTACCGTCAGTATTTGTATAATGTTGAGTTAATCTGTAATGCGTACCCTCAACATTAGCAGCTTCAGCTACAGTTTTTAAATAGCCTTCATGACCGCCTAGTGTTTCTAGTACCTCATGAACATTTTCTTGTTTTTCTACTGGAGCGGGCTTTCGGACTTCTCCTGCATTAACGCTTGGAGCATTCTGTTCAGCAGGAACATTTCCATCTCGTTCAGTTGGTTCAACTGTTCCGGCGGCTCCTCCAGCGGGTTCGCTAACCACCTCATTGCTTGTTCCAGTTGTGGTTGTGTCAGGTCTTGTAGCATCTTCAACTCCTTGGAATTCTGGGCGACCTAAGAATGCTTCTACATTCTCACGTGCTTTTGTACTTGTTGTCTTTTCTGCATATGCTTCAAGCACACGTTTAACTTCAGCGGCATCGGCCGGGTTACTGATGTCCTTACCATGTATCAACTTGTTTCTAATAAACGTGGCGGTACGTCCTATGCCCAGGCCCTTAAACGTATTGTCGTCTATGGTTGTGGGAAGTTGTTGTGGTGTTAGCTGTGTAGGCTTCTGGACTACGGTAGGCTCTGAAGCTACTGCGGTAGTTTGATCCACAGGTGCAGCAGCTTGTTGTTCTACAGGTGCAGCTTGTGGCGGCGCAGGTTGTTCTTGCACTGGCGCAGTAGGGGCGGCTTGTTGCGGTGCAACTGTTGGAGCAGCAGGTGCAACTTGTTGTTGTGTGGGCAGTACAGGCTTGGGGCCACGCTTGGCTGCTAAATTCTCATTCTCAGCTCTTTGCTGTGCAATAGTTTGTGCCAAAGGTGATGGCTGTCTAGCCAATGACAACAAGTCAATCTTGGTTGGTGCAATCTCAGCAATAGCGGCTTTAAGTTTTGCAGCGGCTTCTTTAGTTGCAGCAGCTTGGCGTTGTTGTTCTAAGCGCTCACGATTAGCCGCAGCTTTGTCAGCTTTAGCCACAGTCATTTCAGCTTGCTTGGTGGGTGCGCCCTGCTCGTCAAACAAACTACCTTGCACGCCTTTGGGTTCTTTTGGCTCTACAACTTTAGGTGGTTTTGCAAACTGTCCTTCTGGCAACAAAGTTGTGTATGGCCCCATCTCCATACCAGGCAACTGCATCTGTTGTTGCTCATTGTTAAACTGGTCTATGTTTGCGCTTTGACGATTTGCTTCCGCAGTTAATTGACGGCCTGCCCGTTTTTGCAAAGCTTGCTCGTATTGCTGGGCACGCTCTCTACCTGCACGCCCACGCTCAATTGCCCCAGTAGTTGCGCCAAACGCACCACCACCTACTGCACCACGGACACTAGACTCCATGATGCGGTTCCACTCAGGACTACCAAATATCTGAGGATTTTTACCTACAAAGTTTTCAGCAGCAATGCTAATGGCTTCTTGCATACCTTCGGTAATGCCTTCTTCCCCCGCCGCCGCAAGCATGTTGGATGCAACAGAACGTAGCAATCCTTTGTCCATGCCAGACTTTTCCAATACCTTTTCTACTATGCCCATCTTCATTGGGCCAGTAAGGTTCTTCATTAGATGTGCAGGTAGCACAGAATCTAGTGCAGCAGCGCCAGCACCAAACAAAGCAGCGGCCCCAGGAGCTAGTTCACCTGTTTTGTCATAGATGTTTTGGAATACTTCAGGAGCGTTCTGGGCATATGAACCTAGAAAGATACCTGCGTTTTGTCCACGTGCCGCATACTCTGCACCTTTAGTAGCAGCCACATGAGCTAATTCAGCAGGTGTAGCACCTGACTCAATAAGAGGCATAGCCGCACGACCAGCCGCAGCAACACCAAGACGGCGACCAACTGCCGCCCCAATACCCCCAGGTATCAAAGATGTTGCAATGTTAGGCACTTGCTCGGCGACATTCTCAAGCACAAACTTAGGTATGTCACTAATACCCTTAACATCTTTTAAACTGCCGTACTGAGGCGAGTAGTATTTGTTTATCTCATTTTGCGTATCTTGCGCTTCTTGCATTTGTTGCTTGGCATAGTCATTAAAGCCCAATGCACTTGCACCCATTGCAGGAATAACATCAGTCAGAGTAGACCCCAACTGTTTAGCGCCACGCATAACGCCACGCTTTAATACTTCGCCAGTAGTGAACTCACCTTTAGGAAGTTCAAAATTATATTTTTTAGATAGAGCGTCTAATTGATCGCTAAGTTGATCCTGAGTTAGGTTGTCGTCAAACCTAACTTGCCCAATTTTTGGTAGATCAAGTATCATTTTTATTGCATTAAATCATTAAAATGAGGAACTGAAGAATCACTATCGTCATAATTTAAGTTGTTTGTGGCATATGTTCTTTGTGCTGCTGCATGTACCCCAGCCAATTTAGGATTAGATCTCCAATTTTCTCCACCTTGGCGTTTAAGATCTTTTATTAAAGCCGTTTCTTCTGGGCTACCTACAAAAGATTGCATACCTTTTTGGAAAGCAGCATTATGTTTTATTTTATTTGCTTCCATTTGGTTCTGAACTGTTTGCCCTTTTAGTATAGCTTGCATGTTATGATTTCTTTCATTTTCTGCAAGAACTAATCGGTTGTATTCATTTCTGTCACCACGAGCTAAAGCTGCTTGTTTCATTTGCTCAGTATGCATCTTATTGTATAAGTCTGCACGGGTAAGACCAAGCTTACCAGACAATATAGCATTCTCTTCAGCACCACGTTGTCTATTAGCATTAGCCATATAGGACACGCCTTGGCTTGCACCTTGACCAATATTAGCCGCAGCATATGGAGATGTGCCACCCATCATACCAAGACCTGCTTGTAGAAGTGCCATGTACTTGTCGTTTTGATAGTTCTTCTCAACACCTTCTTGGCGCTGCTTTAGATAGTCTGCATACTGTTTAACGTAGTCATCATCAGGACTAACTTCCATGTTAGCGCCAGGTGGGTTATTTTGAATTGGCCCAAATCCTTGATCTTCTGCTTCGGTTGTTGCATCATAATTTGGAGTGCCCATTTGCGGATTAGCAGCTTGAGAATCAGCAGCAGGGTTATACCCAGGGCTTTCAGGCATTCCCGCTGGGGCAGTATTTGCAACTGGTGCAACTGGTTTAGCGGGAACTGCTCCAGCTTTTGCTCCTTGAGCCGCAATATGTGGATTGCCAATATAGGGTTTAGATATGTCTACGTTAGCTGGGTAGCCACCATTATCTGCGGGGGGTGCAGGATAAGGAGGAATAAAAAAGTTACTTAGTCGGTCAAGGAATCCGCCTTTATCAAAATGCACTTCACCACCAGCTTTACCTGCGGGTATGCCTTTAATATAGTCTTTGGTTTCTTTGGGTAGCTTGGACATGTCTGCGCCAGAAGCTAACCACTTATCTGTGTTGCCAGGCCCCCAGTTGTAAGCAATTGCTGCCAACTCATTGTTACCATAACGGTTATGCAATGCGCCCAAATACTCACGCCCAACACGTGCAAACTCTTCGGGAGAATTACTGCGTGCGGGTTCTACACCAAACCCAGGACTTTTTACTGTACCAGGCATGACTTGCATTTCTCCCATTGCTCCTTTTTCTGAAGTCAATAGATTGCCGTTCTTGTCGTAACGCTGCCCACGACTTTCCTTATAAAGCACATGGTGCAACAAAGCATCATGCTGCTCTGGAGGTGTCTTGTTAATATCTTCTTTAAGCGCATGGTGTGCATTTTTTGCAGCAACACCTGCCATACCCGCTAGACTTTCGATACCTTCTTCGTCTTCGGGTTCTTCTTCAGCTTCCATTTGAGGAGCTTCTTGTTCCTGAGCAGGTGCACTAAGTTTTTGGAAAAGCATACGCTCTTCCTTGTTCATTCCAGAATCAGAACTATCATCGTCTTCTTCATCGTCATCAGCCTCACCACCATCAGCAAACGCAATAATGCCACCACCTGCGCCAGTCGCAACAGGTAAGTTACTTGGTAGTGCAGGTATGCCCGCAGGTTGAGCCGCTTCAGCCAAAATGCCTTGCGCAACTGTAGGAGGGTTAGGATTAGCGCCAGCAGTCTGCGTTGCCTGCATTTGTTTCTGCTGCTGCAATTTATCTTTAATTAGCGGTATGCCAATATACGCAGGTACAGACCCATCTTGCACACCTTTTTGCAATTCTTGGATTGAAAAAGCTTCAGGTTTATAAAGTAATTTTTGTACTATAGACATGATTAACTCGTCTTGCTCATGGTGTTATATAAACCCAACGCCCCAATACCCGCCGTACCCAAACCAGCCAATTGTGAAACAGCACTCGGAGCTGCTTGATACTGAGTTGCAGTCTGTCCAGGAATTGCATAACCACGCAACAATGCGTTGTAGGCATTAAGCTGTTGCATTGGGTACTGTTGCGCATTAGCGTAATTCTGAATATCTTGGTTAATAATATTTTGTTGTTGGGTTTGTTGTTGCGCACCCATTTGATTTTGCAACCCAAGGATACCTGTTTGTGCAGCAAGTTCTTGTTGGCCTAAGTTACCCAACTGCGTACCCATACTACCAGCTTGGTTTAGACCTTGCAGTGCGGTATTTACCCCTTGCAATGCAGCCTGATTACCTTGTAAATTTAGGTTAGCACCAAATTGTTGGTTTTGGTTAGCTTGGTTATATGCATTAGAGTACCCTTGACCAACTAGATTACTCATAGCTAATTGGTTAGCTTGATTCTGTGCGGCTTGTTGGACACCAAAACGTGACCCACCCAAAGCACCAGCTTGTGCGGCCTGTGCTTGTTGTTGCTGGCCTTGAGCGGCCTGTTGTTGTGCTAATAATTGTTCCTGTGGTAGCAACGCATTTTGCAAATACGGATTCATGTACTGCGCTATGGCATTAGGATCAGTAGCACTAGCCGCATAATTAGTACCCACATCGGCTGCGTTTTGCCCATAGCCTAGACCACGTTGCCCCACATCAGCGGAAGTAGCAGCGCTTGCCGCAGTAATATCTGAACCAGTACCGATTTGCCCAGGTACTTGAAGCTGCCCAGCACCCGCCTGAGATGCTTGTTGCAAAGGACTAAACCCAGCAATATAGTCTGAAGGATTTTGGCTATACGGATTGTATGGCTTTACCCCAGTTATATCTTGCGTAGTAACTTGATTACCACTTGCATCAGTTGTTGTATCAGGTTTTGTATTAAATAGTTGCTGTGTAGCCCCACCTAGTAGAGTTTCTACTTGTGGTTGCAGCCAATCAGGTATATTTGACTGGGTAATTGTTTGTGATGTGGGTGTACCACCGCCGCCGCCACTGCTCATAATAGCACCTCAACTAAAGTGTTTCTAGGTTCGAAATTGTATCGCTTCCAAAGACGTACGATAGCTGGCCTACCGTACCCTTGTATCTTTGTTGCGCCACGTTGTTTTAGGATTTGTTTTAACTGCTCAAATGTGTTGTCATTTGATATTAATTTACCGCCAATAGAAGTTACAAACGCAACTCTGTGCAATGGGTAATTAATAAACGATACAGTCGCCGCACCATGAATCTCACCTGCATCATCTACGGCAACCAACAAAAGCCACTGACCCGCAGTTAAATATGACTGGACATGTTCTACTGTATACGATGCAGCCCAATCTGGGAAGTCCCCACCCTTGTCCAAAGCTTCCCTAATAAAAGGTTCTACTTTAGGCCAAAGCTGCTGGACGTAGTTGGTATCCGCATATTGCACAGTTAAATTCATTTAGTCTCCCGGACTTATACCAGCAGAAGCGGCTTGTTGTGCCTGCATATTTGTTATCACATTAGCCACAGCAGCAGGGTCAGCATGTTGTGCCGCAACAGCCGCTGCAACAGCAGCAGGATCATTAATATTAATGCCTGATTGAGCTATGTAATTTTGAATATTTTGATCTGTATATGGCGTATACGATGGGCTAGATGTTGGAGTAGGTGTTGGGGTCACCGCACTTGCAACAGATGAGTTTGTATTGGTTGCCCCAGGTAATGTTGTGATACCTGAACTTGAAGGTGTTGGAGTAGGTGTGGGCGATGATAAATACTGCGCTTGAGCGGCAGGCAAATTCTGTAACGCTGCTTGAACAATGGCTGGGTCAGCATTCGTAGCCTTGATAGCATTCAATACTTGGGCTGGATCCTGCGTATTAATATGGTTTTGTGCAATGTAGTTAGCAATATCTTGTGCCGTATATGGCGTATACGAAGGAGTTGGGGTAGGTGTAGGCGTTGTTGTGCCTGCGGGCTTAACCACAGTAGATGTAGGTGTGGGAGTTGGTGTGGGAGTTGGTGTGGGAGTTGGGGTTACCGTAGGTGTATATCTTGTTGGGGTTAGTGTATTTATCCCAGTTGATGTATTTGCAGGTGGCGTATAACCGGGAAGATTAACACCAGTATTATTAAGTTTAGATAAGTCAAACCCAGGAAATAGAGCTTGTATCTGGCTAGAAGTTAAATTATTTTGGCTTATTAAGCTATTAAGTTTAGCTGCGTCAATATTAACACCGCCATTAAACGCAGCGCCCAATTGAGATGTCAACGAGCTTGGATTACCACTGCTATTATTAGACGCAGGTGTAGTTATGCCAGCATTATTGTTGTAGCCACCACCGTAACCACCAGCAGCACCACCATTTTGGCTGCTAGGGCCAAACATAGCACTATAACCTTTGCCAAAAAGTGAAGCTATACCATTCCCCATTGGGTTATCGTAGGTTGGTTGATAGCGTGTTGGCACATAAGCACTAGGTGTAAACCCTTGAAGATTAGCACCAATACCCGTATTACTAGCTACAGGGTCTTGTTTTATGCTTGCTAATGCTGCGTTAACTTGATCTGCGGTTGCCATAAGGTCTCCTTATGCTGGCATATATTTGCGTGGATTAATTTGCGTACCTTGTTTTGGGTTGCCAGTACGGGCCTTACGCACCTTATTCATCATATGGTACAACTGCTTTGCACCAGCATCTGTAGACCCATTTCCCAGGTGAGAAACAACATCAGCAGGTACAACAAATTCTCCATCTGCCAAACGTGCAGGTTGTTTTTCACCAATAGACGCAGGAATATTATCGGACATGCCATCCCCCGGGCCTTTAAGCAAATGCCCACCATCTGAATAACTACCTAAATGGCCACCACCAGCAAGTGCAGCGATACCACCTTCCGCCATTGTGTAAGGCACGTAAGTAGATGGGTCATAAGAAAATTTGCTTAATGCACCAGTATATTTTTTCTGCGTGGGAATGCCGTATTTTTTGCGATCCGCATACATGGTTGCCCCAATGCCTGCACCAGCACCTGCTAACATTTTTTGAGGTGTGGATAAACTGTTCCACATATCACTAATACCTGAAACAATACCTGTGTTAGCACCAGCGCCAGATGTATAAGCTTGTCCGTTCGCTGCTGGGGTATAAGAAGTTTCAGTAGGAAAGGCGCCACTTGCATTTAAGCCCTGCCCTGCGGTTGAGTCCATAGCAGCATTGGATAAGCTAGCATCAGGTATGCCACTGAATTGTCCTACTCCCATAGGCGGTGTAGTAGCTACAGCAGGAGCAGGTGGCGTTACATCAGGCGGTGTATCAGGAGCACCACTTGGCATAATGCCACTCATAGCCCCACCAGTTACACCACCCATTAAAGCACCTTTAAGGGGATCACCGCCTGTAAGCAAAGCACTGCCGCCGCCAACTGCTGCACCAGTCATTACCGAACTTAACAATGCGCTTTCTGCTATGCCGCCATCTGCCATGATTACCCCCTAAATTTGTTCAAGTTTACCATTTAACCTATCTTCCAGCTAGTACCTGTCGAGTAAACAGGCACAGTATTTGTACCGCCACCAACCACCGTTGAACCAAAAGTCGTAGCCGTTGCGTCCGATACAAAAGTTCTAGTTCCTGCATTGGTCATGGATGCGGTAGGGAGCTTGGCCACTGTTACGATAGATGTGTTGGTGATGTACGTTGAAACCAGCGTAGTCAAGATATCATTTAACTGGTTAAAAAACAAACGCAAGACGTTATTGAGCTTATCCCCGTACTGCCTGTCGTATTGATCGGGCGCAAGGGGCAGGTTCGGTGGCGCAGGGTTGATTGGTTTTGTAGCCATTATCTGCGTCCATCGGGTCTAATATTAAAGCGAGGAGCACCCAACTGCCAAGTCGTACCAATCTGATTGGACTCCATCTTAAAGATCATCTGGCGGCCACGGATACGGGTATACACCTGCCCAGTAAATTCTTCGGTAATGTTGTAAGTTGAGGTGTAGTTGACCGTGTTGTTTTTGGTCTGGGTAGCACCCGAGCCTGAATCGGTCAAGGCAATCAACGTCATCGTTGTGGCTGGCGTGGGTGAGTTTGATGAACCCGCAAAAGTCAAGTCTGGGAGTATCCTGTCAATAAAGACAAAATGATCTCCGTCTCCAATGTCAAACTCGGAAGAAGATATGTAGGCATCTATTGACTGGATTGTGCCTGTCTCATTATTGTCTACACCGCTTTCTTGGTTGCAGAGATACCCGTTATAAGTAGCGCCAATTGGATTATTCTGGAGCGTGGTATCGAGCCAGGCAGTCCTGGCAATAGAGCCGTAATACCAGTTCTTTTCAACATAGTTATAAACAACATAACTATTCATGGTGTCACTAGTGCCAGATACATAGAACCACCAGACTTCGTTAAAGCCTTCTACAGTGCTACAGTAAACTTGTTGATTTTGGTTGTAGTTAATATTTTGGAAGACAAAGCGGCGTAGGTCGCAGTTAAGCGTTTGCACCCGTCCATCGTACATATAGAACTTGTCAATGCCCATCCAGTACACAACGCCAGATGCATAAACAGCCGCATTGGGGCCGACAATAGTAGTGTTCTCGCCTAGTAACTGCGTACCCCACACATAAGGAGGGCCAAGATATTGAAGGGAGTAACAAGCCGCATCAGTCAATACAAATATCTCTTGACGGGTTTGAATGGCAGTGACGATCTGGGAGCCGTGAGACAAGCGCACATCCCCTGCTTGGTTGGTAATATCTGGATACCATACCAAAGGATTTTGTTGGTCAGACCAGCGGATCAACATGGGGTCTAGCGTATTCGTACCAATCCCGTTAGTCCCAAACACAAGCACAAAATTAGATGCATCAGAAACCTGTAGATAGTTTTGGTACAACGGAACATCTACCAGATCAGAAATGTAAAACGTACCAGAGCCTGCGCTGCTTGTATTAATGGCTGAACCACCTTGAGTGGCGGAAAGATTAAACTGTGTACCAGATACGTTAATCACATAATATGTGGTATTTGTAGATAGGCCACTGGGCAAACTGCCGCCCGTAACTCCAAGCTGTATGGCGCTATTGTTGGGTAGGGTAACGCCAGACACAACTACCGCAGGGGAAGCATAAGAGATCGTGACTGAACCACCTATACTATTAAGAAGCACGCCTCGGGTTGTGACGCCGCCAGAAGCAGTCCAGTAGTAAATACCCCCACCACGGGGGCCAAATATCAAGTTCTCACCAAAGTTGTAGGCGTTCCAAATCTGTAAGTTATTCTTGACGGTCTGACCTGTACCCCAAGGCCCAAGGCCAAAGTTACCAGCGCCCCATCCATTGAAAGGAGTCTGTGTGGCAGGGCCAGTGTTAATTTGAAACTGTGCAACCACAGAGCTACCGCCACCTGTTGTGGTCGATGATGCATTTGACCCCGCATTGATTGTAAACGTGTTGGTCGTTGGTGTCGTAAGAACCTGGTACTCACCGTTGATGGTAAGCCCCGCTACGGCTGTAGCACCGCTGAATATCACAAAGTCATTGATAATTGCGCCATTAGATGCGGCTGTGACAGTGACTATGTTTGACCCAGAAACCGTTGCAAATGGGTTTGAACCCAAAGTCAATGTGGTTCTTATTGGGGTGATATCGTAATAAGCTGTGCCGTAAGTGAGATAGTACTTTAAATTAGTACCCACACCTACCAAGTTTAGGAATGATAGCGTGATCCAGTTCCAAAGGGAACGGCAAACGCCTAAAAATGTATTTGGAGAATACTGCGTCCAGCCACCAATCTTCTCTGGACTTCCTTGACGGAATCTAACCCACTGGCTCTCATACCACCCGCCTTCATTGTAGTAGCGGGTATTTTCTTTATTCACCCCAGGTTTGAAGATTATTTTCGAAAATGGCATGTTAACCGCCTAAAACGGAAAGGGCGTGTTGGGTTAATTTTATACGTTCTTCAAGACCAAATGTACCACCATTTATGCGTTTTGTTAAGCCCTCCCAGTTCTGCGCTTCAGCCAGATCGTTGCATCCATGAGTCTTCCAGAACCACCCAGCAGACAAAGCAGCATACATTGGGGTCGCAACAAGTTGCGGTTCTTTGACCATATCCCTCTGGACTGACTGCCCAAAGTGGTAATAGTTATCGTGTCCAGTCAACTGAATACAGCCCCGACCATGAAACCGCCAACCATCTCCTGATTTTTCATCACGGTTTCCCATTCGATTGGCGTAAATTCTGTTGGCAATCTTCTCGGGCTGGTGGGCGTAAAGGGCAAACTCATTGGGTTGAAACTTGTGTCCAAAGAGCTTTTGTAAGGTTTCGGCTCGATAGTTGAGGTTTTCTTCCAATGTTTTGAAACGGTTGCACTCGTGGCTGCACTGTCCGATAAAAGCTGCCTGCTTCTTGACATCGTTCATCCCAAACGTAGTAAAAGTTGTAGTCAATGGCTCTGACCATTCAGCACCTATCCCGAGCTGATTGAGCTTCTCAGGGCTTAACATTAACCATCTCCCTTACTTTGTTGTAGGTGTCGATACAGGCGTTGAGCTGGGTGATGGCGATGTCCCCGTCTGCTGCGATACTTGCAAGAGCCTTAATAGTCTCTCGCTCAGATTCGCTTGCATCGGTTGAATCTCCTCTGGGAGAGGTGGCATCTGTGGTGGCTTGAACGGGACAACTGGAGGGGAGGCGCAACTCGCCAGAGTCAATCCTAGAATTAATACTAGACTGCTTTGTTTTAACATCATTTCTCGCCTTTACAAGTGCAGTGGTTACGCCTGTTAACTTCTTGTTCAGTTCTGCTTCTTTTGCCCGAGCTTCGTCATTAAGTCGGATAATTTCTGCTTGATCTTCTGCAACACGTTGCTCATAGCCTTGATGATGTCCATAAAAGTACACTCCTAAAATAGCACAAATTGCGCCAATGATGAACCATGGGTTGAGAAAACTAAACATTTACACTTGCCCTTGCATTTGCCATGCGCTCTCGCTCTTCCTCATGCTCTAAGCTCGGTGGAGTTGTGGGCGGAGGAGGAGGTGTCCAAGCTTGGGTAGGATCAATGCTGAATCCTGAAGTGGAGTTGTTGCCACTTTGAAATTGCATTGGGTTTCCATACCCCATTTGCCCCATCATGGGCTGACCCATGCAAGGATTAAAAGGCATCGGAGGAGGGGGTGGAGGCACGCTAGACTTGCCTGTGAGCACCAAACTGACCACGGTGAATATCTGCGCCATAGCCATAGAAAGAATGGCCAAGATCGCCTTATCAGCAGGCGCTTCGGTAAAAAGTGGCTGTTCAATGAACACAATGCTGTATGAGAACAGCACTGTTACTAGGACAAGGATAAAGCAAAACGTCTTTAGGATAAACGCCTTGGTCTCGATGTCAACTTGTTCAGGGGTTTTGTGCGCCATTTTTCGGTTTATTAAAAAATTCGGGACAATTTTGAGAGGCAACACAGAGAGGCGGTTTGCAGTCTTCCGCATCCCAGTTCTTAGGGTCTTGGCAATGGTAGCGATATCTGTCGTCACAAGACACCAACAAAAGAGTTAATAGCAACCACTTCATTTTCCTTCAATCCTTGCAAGAGCCTTGTTTACACGAATCTCCATCATCTTGATGTCTATGTACATCCACGAAAGCAGTGGTATGAATAGGAGGATCACCACCATCAAGACCACGATAACAATGACGAAGAACGAACGATCATCAGCATCAGCCATATCCACGCTATCATCAGAAACGTTATTACTGTAGCTATTGCTTTGTCTTGGAATTCCTCCGCCCTTTGACGCTTTAGCCATGCCGCTTTCCGTTTCTTGTCTAGCTCCGCCTTTCTAGCTAACGCCTGCTGATTGGCAATATGCCCAATCATTTTATTCACCCGACTGTACAAGTCCTTCATCTCAGGAGGCACATGGTAGACCATGTACTCTCTCATCTCTTCATTTAACTTTTCCATCTGCAAATTGGCGATTACCAACTTGATCGCAATGTCGTTTCCTTCTTCGTTGTTGGCAGTCAGCGCCAACTCTTCTTGTTCTTTTGTGTAAGCCTTTAAGCCGTTGTATGCATGGAAGAACTTGGTGAGGGCATCTGCAACTTGGGCATAGATTTGGTTCTCATCAAATTCAACCCTCTTTTTCGGTTTAGCTTTAACAGGAGCTTGGTTAACCTTGGCTTGTGGCTTTTCTTTACCACCGAAGAGTTTAGAGAAAAACCCAAATATCCCTTGAGTATCTTTTTGTATGCCCTTGATATCCCCCACAACTCCGTCAATCTCTTTCTTGGCATCAACAACGAACTGCCGCCCCTCCTTGTACATTTCACAGGATTCTTTGACAAGTTTGAAGGCCGAAGTTGCCAGAGCGACAAGGGTGAATGGATCAATTTTTACAACCCAAAGAACTTATGGAAGAACTGCCCTGCCACATTGGGGCCGAGCAGGACTAGGAGCATCACACCATAGATCAAATACTCAATCTTGGTCATGCGTCTATCGCCTTCTTTCAGCATATCTGCGATCTGCCTATAGCGCTCATCACAGACTGCAACATGAACGGCAAGGTCTTTTTCGGTGTCGCTCAAAATGTGATACTCCCTGATGCTGTGAATGTATAGATGTAGTATCCATTAGCCGTGGTTTGTGTTGGTGTTCCTGTTGTGGATGCGGCTAGTTTGTAAGATGTGGGATAACGGATGATGACAATACCTGAGCCACCTGTAGCTCCATTGGGACTAACTCCACCGTTAGTTCCTCCGCCCCCACCGCCACCTGTATTGGCGGTTCCAGCAATAGCTACACCTGATTGATTTCCGCCATTACCACCTCCACCTATACCACCATTATTTGCATTACTACTATTACTATAACTATTGCTACCAAGGCCACCACCGCCACCGCCAGCATAAACAGTTACAGCACCAGAAATTGAAGATGCAATACCCGCCCCACCAGTGCCATTTGATTGGCCTGATATTCCAACTAATCCTGCTCCGCCACCACCACCACCTTGCCATCCAGTAGATGCACTGCCCGTACTATAACCAGCACCACCATTATTACCTTGCCCTGAAGTTCCAGCCCCGCCAAAACCGCCTGTACCAATACCGCCATTACTAGACCCACTACCACCACCAGAACCACCTAATGCACCAGTTCCATCTGTTCCAGAGCCACCACCTCCTCCGCCTAATGCAACAAAATTACCCGTTGTTGCGGCAGAAGATGTGGCAAGTAAAACAGAATTACCACCAGAAGTTCCTTGTGAAGAACTTGATGAACCTGCTCCTCCACTACCAACTGTTACCCAGCATTGTGTGCCTTGAGTAATAGATGTTAGACCAGCAATCAAACCACCAGCTCCGCCGCCTCCACCTTGGTTATATCCACCACCGCCTCCAGCGGCAACAATTAGATACTCAACTGTAGGCGGAGTTCCACCAAGCCATTGTCCATTCTGAACAGCTTGGCTAACCTGACTTAATGTCCAAACGCCTGATAATTGAGCCATGATCTTATACCGATGGAGTTGAAGGAGTAGGCGTTGGAGTCTCAACAACGGGCGCTACAAACTCAACCCAAGTCTTTGTATCTTCGTGCCATTCATAGCGCTTGCCATCTGTAGGCATAGGTGTAGGAGGTTCCCACAAATATGTCTCTGCATTCTTTGTCCATGATGGAAATGGTTGAGGAGGCGCAAAGCCTGTGCCGTCCCATGTGTAGCCGATGCCTGCATAATTTTTATGCAATGGTGTACCGCCTTGGGTGTGCTTACCGCCTTGGGTATTGTAAGAAGTTTGAATCCACTCGGAAGGGTTACCCCAGTGACCAAGGGCTAAAGTATCAGCTTCAATAACGATGACGTTATCTACGATGCCGTTTGTAACGTGTGCAAAATGTGACATGAAATCTCCTAAAAAGTTACTGTACCAGAACCTGTCCAAACATAAATTTGGTAGCCATTATTGTATAAAACTTGCGGGACATTTGAACCTCCAAATGACGCAGGAGGGGCGCAATTTGCTGGGTATCGGATAATCACAATACCTGATCCGCCATTGCCGCCATAAGGCGAAACTTGATTTGAACCACCTCCACCTCCGCCTGTGTTTGCTTGACCTGGAGAGCCAAGGAATCGACTTGTCTGTGCGCCATTACCGCCTCCACCTGCACCTCCAAGACCGCCAACGTATGTGTTTGTATTGCCAGAACCACCACCGCCACCAGCATAAAATACAGGAGAACCTGTTATGGTAGAAACCAATCCCGTTCCACCATTACCGCCTGAACCTGTTGATGAGCCATTTCCTCCAACAGAACCCGCCCCACCGCCTCCACCTGCGCTATAGCTTGGGCCACTAGCACTAGAACCAGTACCGCCATTATTACCTTGGCCTGATGTGCCAGTACCGCCAGGATTTGACCCATACCAACCACCAGCGCCAGAGCCTCCATTTGCTACTGAACCGCCTTGAGATGATTTACTTCCACCGCCTGTTGCAGTTATTGAACCAAATACAGAATTAGCACCGTTGCCAGAAATGCCTGGTGCGCCACCTGCCCCAACAGTTATTGTGATAGACGTTCCAGGCGTTATTGCATATCCTGTAGCCGTCAAAAGTCCACCCGCACCACCTCCACCATCACTACCAGCAGATGAACCACCACCGCCAGAACCTCCGCCAGCAACAACAAGATATTCAACAAAGCCTGTCACCTGACCCGTCAATGGGGTCATCGTACCGCTAATCACACCACCAATATAACTTTGTGACATTTGTTATTCCTAGAATGTGACTGTGCCAGAACCAGTCCAAGTGTACACACGATTCTTGTATCCTAGTCCTGTTGCAAATGGGGATGCTTGGTTCCAAGCCAAACCTGTTGTAGATGATGTTGGCGCAAATGCGTTTGTTGAGCTGTCAACCAAGTACCCACCAGATACAGAATTCATCAATAGCTGTGTATTTGTAATTGCCGTTAATGGACTTGTACTTGGCGTAAAGTTGCTAGTGTAAACAGCAGTACCCTTAACAATTCTTACATTTGACATATAGCCCGTAATAGAGCCAACGCCACCAGTGCCATTTGCGGTAATTGTTGTGGTTGAAGCGCCTGTTACAGTTCCTGATAAGGTTGCTGTGCCAACAGATGTGCCGTTATGATAAATAGTAACAGTTGTTCCACTCCTAACAATAGCAAAATGATTCCATACATTAGCGCTTGCTACAGCCGCAGTTTGATAAACCAAACTTCCGCCAGAATAAAACACATATGTTGCGCCCGGAATAGCAATTAACCAATTACCCGTGCTACCAGATGAAACTAAAGCGGGGTTACCACCACCTGATGCATTATTAAAGTTGGCAAGGTTATACCAACCTTCAATTGTAAAATCACCAGTAAAAGTAAACGGAGTTGCAGTGCCTGTAAATTGAACGGTTCCAGCGCCTGTATTATAAATACTACCACTACCACTTGTAGAAGCAGTAGGACTGTTAGCCCCACCAAATGCTGATGGTGCGTTATAGATGTCAGGGTATGAAATGATGACGATGCCTGAGCCTCCTGCTCCTGCGGCTCCATATCCACCTTGACCACCACCACCACCACCTGTGTTAACTGTTCCTGCTACTGCGGCACCTGAATTGGCACCTGCTCCACCACCGCCTACTCCACCGCTACTTCCAATTGCGCCACTTGTATATGTGTTATTCCCGCCACCTCCACCGCCAGCATATGCGGTTACAGTCCCACTAATTGCAGATGAAATTCCTTGGCCACCATTACCAGCAGAACCATTTGATAAAAAGTTTGCTCCTACATTTCCTGCACCACCACCGCCTCCACTACCACCAATGGCAAGTCCTGAATAGGCACTTAATCCACCAGCATTACCTTGGCCAGAAGTTCCTTGACCACCAAAATATGAAACAGAAGCTGGCCCAGCTCCTCCGCCAGCACCGCCCCCAGAGCCACCTGATGAACCAGCACTAGCATTACCTGATCCACCTGCGCCTCCGCCTATAGCGGTAACATTGCTAAAAACTGAATTAACGCCTGAACTACCTGTACTACCACCACTACCTACAGTTACAGTAATAGATGTTTTTGGTGTTACAGGAGAGATTCCTTGAAGAACTCCACCGCCTCCGCCGCCACCACCCAAACTAGTTCCACCACCTCCACCACCTGCTACAACAAGGTATTCAACTGCGGGTGTTGTTTGTGAACCTGCCCAAGCCTTCTGAATTAAGCCTTGTAATTGCTGTTTGAGATTGAATAAACCTTGTGCCATTGTTAACCTCAGAATGTGATTGTGCCAGAGGCGTAGAAGACGTATACACGATAAGGCCCTGCGATGTATGTTGTAGGCGAACCTGTGGTTGATGTGGCTTGCTTGAGGTAAGCGGGATAACGGATGACTACGATGCCTGAACCGCCACTGCCACCAGATGCAAAGAAAGTATTGTGTGAACCACCGCCACCGCCGCCGCCTGTGTTAGCAATACCAGCTTGTCCAAAAATAGGATTTGTATTACCCCCGTTACCACCACCACCACCACCTCCAAATCCTCCAGAGTTTGCTAATCTATAAGTATCACCTCCTGCGCCCCCGCCACCAGCGTATTGGATAGCAGTTCCTGTTATAGATGAAACAAAACCAGCTCCACCATCGCCAGCTTTATATGCATTAGCATTTCCCCCAACAGAACCAGCTCCACCCCCTCCGCCACAAACATATAATGTTCCACCGCTATTTGTTCCTAATCCACCAGCATTACCTTGTCCAGCAATTCCTGTCCCCGCCGCTGAACCAGAATAATCACCCCCAGCTCCTGAACCGCCATTTATAGATGTACTAGCTCCACCACCTGTTGTAGTTATATTTCCAAAAATGGATGATGCGCCAGGTGATCCACCGTTAGAACCACTACTAGTATTACTTGCGCCACCTGCGCCACCTGCGCCTACAGTCACGGTTATGCTAGAACCCAAAGTAATTGGATAGCCTGTCGCAGTCAAAAGTCCCCCTGCACCCGCACCACCTCCAGATGGAGTATTAGCGCCCCCACCACCTCCAGCAACAACAAGATACTCCACAGTCTGAACAGGATAGTTCAAACCGTTGTATTGTGCGCCTTTAAAGCCTCCGGGGTTAGACAGAAAGGTCATGGCTTAATCAGAGATTGATTCGTAAGAAACAATAAAAGTAAGATTGTTTGCAGTACCACTTGTGATACTGATACATGAATTTTCATTCAAATAAAACG
>Ga0208867_1000014_pt1 | contig 69505 bp, 70 predicted proteins | sample CryBogCBE05Oct08_FD_185505 | JGI IMG/M metagenome (GOLD analysis project Ga0208867, IMG submission 185505) | Freshwater microbial communities from Crystal Bog, Wisconsin, USA - CBE05Oct08 (SPAdes) (version 2) | ecosystem: Environmental > Aquatic > Freshwater > Lake | place: Crystal Bog... | reverse complement strand
GAAGCGGTCAATCAGAACTGGTTGGTTCGGGGTAATCTCTGTTGCCTTTTGAATGAAACCTCTCAAGGATTCGTCATCATAAACAATTTCCATTCCACGCCCGCCGAGTACAAATGAGGGGCGAACGAGAACGGGATAAGAAATCTCTGCAGCGACCGCCACCGCTTCTTCGTATGATCTGGCTAGTCCAAATTTCGGCGCAGTGAGTCCATTTTCTTGCAGTATGCGACCGAATTCTCCGCGATCTTCTGCTAAATCAATTGCATCCGGGCTAGTGCCAAGAATTTTCACTCCAGCTTCCAAAAGACCACGTGCAAGGCCGAGTGGAGTTTGTCCGCCGAGTTGAGCGATTACACCGAGTACTGGTCCTGCAGCTGTTTCAGCTTTAATTACTTCTAACACATCTTCTAGCGTCAGCGGTTCAAAATATAGGCGATCAGATGTGTCGTAATCTGTAGACACTGTCTCCGGATTGCAATTGATCATCACGGTTTCATAACCGGCATCTCGAAGCGCAAAGGCAGCATGGACGCACGAGTAGTCAAATTCAAGTCCTTGGCCGATTCGATTCGGACCGCTTCCCAGGATTATGACTGCAGGCTTTGTGCGAGGCAGTACTTCCGTCTCAAAGTCATAGCTTGAGTAGTGATAAGGCGTATGTGCTTCAAATTCCGCGGCGCATGTATCAACAGTTTTAAATACTGGCTTTAAACCTAAGGAATTTCGTTCAGCACGAATCGCAAGTTCATTAGTTCCGCGAAGAGTCGCAATTTGAAGATCGGAAAAACCAGAAGCCTTAATCTTGGCGAAGAACTCCGGACTCAACACTGCTTCCGATGCAATGCCATCAGCAAGTCCGTTAATCATCACAATTTGTTCTAGGAACCATGGATCAATCTTGGTAATTCGGTGAACCTCATCGATAGTTGCTCCAAGCCAGAGTGCCCTCTGTACTTGCTGCAAGCGCCACTCGGTTGGGATCCCGATCTTCGACAATAGTTCTTCGCGGCTGTGTCCTTCTTTCGTCCATGAAAAAGAAGTTCCCTTTTTCTCAACCGATCTAAGAGCCTTTTGGAGTGCCTCAGGGAATGAACGCCCGATCGCCATCGCTTCGCCCACGGATTTCATTGTTGTAGTTAATCGAGGATCGGCTTCCGGAAATTTCTCAAACGCAAATCTTGGTACTTTAACAACGATGTAATCCAAGGTTGGCTCAAATGATGCCGGTGTACTTTTCGTAATGTCGTTTTGAATTTCATCGAGTGTGTAACCAACAGCGAGCTTGGTGGCTATTTTTGCAATTGGGAACCCAGTCGCTTTAGACGCTAAGGCCGAAGAGCGTGAAACTCTTGGGTTCATTTCAATCACAATTATTCGACCATTAGTTGGATTTACAGCAAACTGAATATTACAGCCGCCAGTATCAACACCTACTTCACGGATAATGTCGATGGATAAATCCCGGAGTTTTTGATACTCAACGTCTGTCAATGTTAGGGCAGGAGCCACAGTGATTGAATCGCCGGTATGAACTCCCATTGGATCAATATTTTCAATGCTACAAACGATCACAACGTTGTCGCGATGATCACGCATTACTTCAAGTTCGTATTCTTTCCAACCGAGAATTGATTCTTCGAGCAAGACTTCATTCGTTGGAGAGTGTCGCAGGCCCGCTCCAGCTATAAGTTCAAGTTCACTCTGATTAAATGCAATTCCAGAGCCCAAACCGCCCATCGTGAATGAGGGACGAACGACCACCGGATAATTCAACTCTTGAGCCGCAGTTAGGCAGTCAGACATTGAATGACAAATACGAGAGAGCGCAGATTCTCCCCCAATTTTTGCGACAATACTTTTGAAGATTTCGCGATCTTCACCTCGCTTAATTGCCTCAACATTTGCTCCGATGAGCTTGGTATTAAATTTTTCAAATGAACCGCGCTCATGAAGAGCCATGGCAGCATTCAATGCCGTCTGACCACCAAGTGTTGCAAGTACTGCAGATGGCTTCTCAATTTCCAATATCTTTTCAATGATCTCAGGAGTAATTGGTTCTATGTAGGTGGCATCGGCAAATTCAGGATCAGTCATGATCGTTGCAGGATTAGAATTGATCAAAATTACTCGAATCCCTTCCTCACGGAGAATTCGACAAGCTTGAACTCCTGAGTAATCGAACTCGCATGCTTGGCCAATGACGATCGGTCCACTTCCGATTACAAGAACGCTCTTGATATCTTTATCTTTAGGCATGAGCACCTCGTGAGGCTGATGACTTCGCCATAATGTCTGCGAAATGATCGAAAAGATATTTGGCATCATGAGGGCCGGCGGCAGATTCCGGGTGGTACTGGACGCTAAACGCGGGGCGTTCTAATAGTTCCAAGCCTTCTACAACTCCGTCATTGAGACAAATGTGGCTGACAAATCCGGATCCAAAGACGGTCGAGAAATTTCCTTCAGTAGGTGCATCAACTGCAAACCCGTGGTTGTGGGCAGTAATCTCAACTTTCCCCGACTGCAAGTTTTTAACTGGTTGATTTATTCCGCGATGGCCAAATGGCAGCTTATATGTGTCAAACCCAAGAGCGCGCCCAAGGATTTGGTGTCCAAAGCAAATTCCAAATACAGGAATTGAATTCGTGAGAAATTCGCGTACCAGATCAACAGTTGAAGTCATAGTTGCTGGATCTCCTGGGCCATTGGAGATAAAAAGCCCATCCGGATGGATACTCATAATTTCATCGGCTGTTGCATCTAATGGAAATACGTGGACTTCCATTCCTCTCTCAGACATGGATCGAGGTGTTGCTCGTTTGATTCCAAGATCAAGGGCGGCAACCGTAAACTTCTTTTCAATACCTTTTGGTACTTCTACAACATATTTTTTAGCTGTGGTGACATCTTTAGCTAAGAAAGCACCCGACATCTGCTCTGAATTGCGAACCTTGACTACCATCTCATCTCGGGAATATTCAGCTCCGGAAAAGATGCCAACTCTCATTGCACCGCGATCACGTAGGTGGCGAGTAATCGCCCTTGTATCCACGCCTTGAATGCCTACTACACCCGATTTGATAAGCGCATCTTCAAGCGAATATTCAGAACGCCAATTACTCACGCGCGGAGAAGGATTTCTCACAACAAAGCCTGCAACCCAAATTCGATCGGATTCCATATCGAAATCATTCATTCCAGTATTGCCAATATGAGGCGCAGTCATGATCACGATTTGCTTGTGATAGGACGGGTCCGTCAAAGTCTCTTGGTATCCAGTCATGCCCGTGGAGAAAACGGCTTCACCAAATGTTTCACCTGTTGCAGCCCAACTTGAACCTTCAAAAATAGTTCCATCATCCAGGACTAAAAATGCCTTACTCATATTTGTTTCCAGTCAGGGAACCGTGAGCTAACACATGTACGCCATTAAAAAAAGTATCCATAACTTTTCCTACTAATTCCTGACCATGAAAGGGGGTATTTCGACTCTTTGAAAGTGATTCATCACGATTCACTTTCCAACGCGCCTCTGTATCAATTGCCGTGAGGTTTGCATGTGCTCCCACCGCAATAACACCATGGTTTGCGTACCCACCAATATGCGCGGGCTTCGTGGACATGCGCACCGCAAGTGAGTTCCAATCCATCATCTTGGTTGAAATCATGGCAGTTGCTGTAACAGAAAGAGCCGTCTCAAGTCCGATCATTCCAAAGGCTGCTGCGCTCCATTCACAATCCTTATCTTCATCGGCATGCGGGGCATGATCTGTGGCAACAATATCGATCGTTCCATCAGCAAGGCCTTCACGAAGTGCTTGAACATCATCCAATGTGCGAAGAGGTGGGTTTACTTTGTAAACAGGGTCATAACTTTCAACCAAATCATCAGTAAGCATCAAATGATGAGGCGTGACTTCTGCTGTGACGCTCATTCCTTGCGACTTTGCCCAGCGAACAATTTCTACTCCCCCACGGGTACTTAAGTGACAGATGTGCAATCTACTCTTTACCTGATCGGCTAGGAGAATATCCCGAGCAATGATTGAAGTTTCAGCGACGGCAGGCCATCCCGTTAGCCCTAGTTTTCCGGAGATCACGCCCTCATTCATCTGTGCATTTTTAGTTAGTAGCGGTTCCTGAGCATGCTGGGCAATTACTCCCCCAAAGCTTTTTACGTATTCAAGGGCGCGGCGCATAAGAAGAGGATCACTCACGCATTTTCCATCATCACTAAAAATGCGAACATTGGCCGCGGAGTGGGCCATGGCGGATAGTTCAGCTAACTGCTCTCCATGTAATCCAACCGTCACTGCTCCAATTGGGAAGACATCACATAGTCCTGCCAACTTACCCAGTCGTTGTACTTGTTCAACAACACCAGCGCTATCTGCAACAGGTGATGTATTTGCCATTGCCGACAGCGCTGTGTAACCACCACGGACAGCAGCTTTACTTCCCGTGAGAACGGTTTCTGAATTCTCTTTTCCAGGCTCCCGAAGATGAGTATGCAGGTCAACAAGTCCAGGGAGGAGAAGGTTCTTTGCCAGATCTACTTCGTCCCCGTCTGACTTAATGTTAGAAGATATTTCAGTGATTATTCCTTGGACAATTTTAAGATCGACAACTGTTCCATCTGCAAGCCTGGCGCTCTTGAGCGTTAGATTCTTCATACAATCTCACCGGCTCCTGGGATTGGAACTCCGCCTAAAAGCATATAAAGAACAGCCATTCTTACCACGACACCATTTGCTACCTGCTCTAAAATTACTGAACGCTCTGAATCGGCTGCTGCGGCAGAGATCTCTAGGCCTCGATTCATGGGACCTGGATGCATCACTATCGCGCTCTTCTTCATCTGGTTCAATCGGTTCTCACTTAATCCATAGTCTCTTGCATATTCGCGCTCACTAGGAAAATACGAGTCGCTCATACGTTCGCTTTGAACTCTCAACATTATCACTGCATCTAAATCACCGATCACAGAATCTAAGTCGTTACTTAACTCTGCTGGCCATTCATCAACTCCGATCGGAATCAAAGTTGAAGGGGCCACCATCGTAACTTTCGCCCCAAGGCTACTCAATAGGTACGCGTTACTGCGGGCAACTCTGGAGTGCAAAATGTCACCAACAATTCCCACATGAAGTCCCGAGAAGTCTCGGTCGTGATCTGGAAAGTGACTTCGTATGGTGTAAGCATCCAAAAGCGCTTGAGTTGGGTGCTCGTGAGTGCCATCCCCTGCATTAACTACCTTTGAGTTGATCCAACCTGACTCTGCCAATCTCTGCGCCGCTCCAGATGAAGGGTGTCTTAAAACAACGGCATCAATACCCATCGCTTCAATCGTTTGAGCGGTGTCTTTTAGGCTTTCACCTTTGCTCACACTTGAACCTTTTGCAGAGAAGTTAATGACGTCAGCTGACAGGCGTTTTGCTGCCGCCTCGAAAGACAGTCGGGTTCGGGTTGAATCTTCGAAGAACAAATTCACAATAGTTCGACCGCGCAAAGTGGGGAGCTTTTTATTAGGACCATCGGTGATTCTTGCAAGTTCACGGGCAGTATCTAGAATTTCAAACGCGCTTTGAGAAGTCATGCCTTTTGTTGAAAGCAGGTTATTCATGGGACTGACCCACCTCTACCTGATCGATCCCATCATTTTCTTTCAAACTCACGCGAACGCTCTCGCGGACGTTGGTAGGGATGTTCTTACCGACATAATCGGCGCGGATAGGCAGTTCTCTGTGACCTCTATCAATGAGAACTGCGAGCTGAACACTCTTCGGTCTACCAAGTTCTCCTATGGCATCTAGTGCGGCTCTGATTGTGCGCCCTGAGAAGAGAACATCATCGACTAATACAACGTGTTTACCCTCTATACCCTCACTCGGAAGCAGGGTCGGAGTAAGAGGACGCGGACCTCTGATACGAAGGTCGTCTCGGTGCATTGTTATATCCAGAACACCAACTGGAACTGCCGAGTCGATACTTTGAAGAAAATTACCTATTCGATTAGCAAGGCTCACTCCACGTGTTGGTATTCCCAGCAAAACAACATCGGAAAGCCCGTGATTATGTTCAATAATTTCGTGGGAAATGCGTTTAAGAGAGCGATCAATCTCGCCCGAATCCAGCACAACACTCATAAGTTCTCCTTGCCCGCCTCACAGGACGGTTCGTTAAAGGAATTTCAATCACAGATTTCTCTGCCCGCAAAGAATAGCATGGTGAATCCAAAACCCTAAAAAGCCACGAACTAGAGTGGCAGAACCGCCTTCAAGGCGATGATGCGCCCGAGGACTCCGTTGATGTAGGCCGCCGAGTCTTTTGTTGAAAGCTCAGAAGCTAGTTCGACCGCCTCATTAGCAGCGATCTGATCATCTAACCCCTCTTGCCATAAAATTTCAAAGAGTGCTACACGAAGCAAATTCCTATCAACTGCAGGCATGCGATCCATATCCCAGCCTTCGGCGTAAGTATTAATAAACTCATCAATCTTGCTACTGTGTTCGGATATTCCATTAATGAGAACCGCGACGTATTCTGCCTCGGACAAGTCTGGAGCAGGCCTCGAAGTTAGAAGCTCAACAGGATTTGAGCCTCGAAGGTCAGACTCAAAGAGAAGATCAAGCGCACGTTTTCTTGCTTTCCGGCGGGCGCTCATCGCTTGACTCTAAAGACTTTAAGAATTTGCTCGGCCGAGATATGCACCAGTTCTTGTGTCAACCAGCACCTTTTCGTCCTGCTTAATAAACAATGGAACTTGAATTTGAATTCCTGTCTCAAGAGTTGCTGGCTTTGTTCCACCAGATGAGCGATCACCTTGTAGGCCAGGCTCTGTATAAGTGATAAGAAGTTCAACAGAAGCTGGCAATTCAATGTACAGAGGATTGCCTTCATGGACTGCTACAACGGCCTCAACATTTTCAAGCATGTAATCAGCAGAATCGCCCACAACTGCCCCAGAAATACTCATCTGATCATAGTTTTGAGAATCCATAAAAATAAAGTCTTCGCCATCGCGATAAAGGAATGTCATGTCACGCTTTTCAAGCATCGCTACTTCAACCTTTACACCTGCGTTAAAGGTCTTCTCAACTACCTTGCCACCAGGAACTAGCTTGAGCTTCGTGCGCACGAACGCAGGGCCCTTGCCAGGCTTTACGTGTTGAAATTCAATGACGGTCCATAGCTTTCCCTCAATATCAAGGGTCATTCCGTTCTTAAGATCATTAGTTGTGGCCATTGGAGAAGGATACCTGAAAGTTAAAGGAGTTCTTTCATGGCCAAAATTGCCAAACGGTAGGAATCTGGTCCAAATCCGCCGATTGTTCCATGAGCTACTCCTGAAATAACGGATGTATGACGAAATTCTTCTCGCGCTAATGGATTGCTCAAATGCACTTCAATCAATGGGGCTTTAAGCATCGCAGCGGCATCTCTGATTGCATATGAGTAATGTGTAAAGGCGGCAGGATTGAAAATCACCGGGGTTTTTGCGTCGGCAGCTTCATGCAGCCATTGGATAAGTTCCAATTCACTATCACTCTGCCTGACATCTGCATCAAGGCCGACACTCTTTGCGGCGTTTTGAATAAATTCAGTGAGCTCCGCAAAGTTTAGGTCACCATAAATCTTTGAATCACGAAGATCAAGGCGTCCAAGATTCGGACCATTGAGCACAAGAATCTTCATTGGGTAATCTTCTCATAGACAGCTCTAAGGATGCTTTCACTTGGCGCTTGGATCCAACCTGGCTCACCAAGGGCTGTGAGCCCAACGAAACGTAGCTCTCCATTTCTAGATTTCTTATCCCCAGCCATCAACTCAATGAGAGCTTCGAGAGGAAAACGCTTTGCATCCAAACCAACTGACAACCCAAAGGATTTAAGCAATCCTTCTTGGCGTTCAATCACATCTTTGCCAAGACCTAAAACCTCAGCACTCAAAAGTGCTTCGAAATGCATTCCTAGTGCGACCGCTTCACCGTGTCGCAAGGCGTATTCAGCATGCCTTTCAATGGCATGTCCGAAGGTGTGGCCATAGTTCAAGATTTCCCGGAGCTTACTTTCCTTGAAATCGGCCGAGACTACATCTGCCTTCACTTTCACGCTTCGCCAAATTAGCTCTTCAGAAACCGCGCGAGCTTCTTCGATCGTTGGATGTTTCTCCAACAAGTTGAGGATTTCAACGTCTCGAATAAAACCCGTCTTAATAACTTCGGCTAAACCAGCAGCAAAATCTCGATCCGATAAGGTATCTAGAAAAGATGTATCAATGTAGACGCCTGACGGTGAATGAAATGCGCCAACTAGGTTCTTGCCAGCCTCTGTATTAATTCCAGTCTTGCCACCAACTGATGCATCAACCATTCCTGCTAGTGTCGTAGGAATTGCATACCAATTCACACCTCGTAGCCACGTAGCTGCAACGAAGCCTGCAAGGTCTGTACTTGCTCCCCCACCGATTCCTACTACTGCATCAGTGCGCGAGATCTTGGCTCTAGCAATTTCATCCCACAGTGCTGTAACTACTTTGTGGTCCTTTTGTTCCTCACCATCTGGGACAACGCGAATACTTACTCCTGATTGATTTGCAAAGAGCTTCCTGAATCCCAGTTTGTCTTCCATCGTTGCTGGAATTATCACAAACAAATGTGAGTGCTTGGCGGCAATCCCTTCAAGTGCACTCTTCCATGAAATACCAATTTCCACGTCGTATGAACGCTCTGCGTCTACTGATATCTTCTTCATGCAAGTTCCTTGAGCAAGACAGCGATCTCACTGGCAACTTCTTGGGCCTTTTTGTTATCTGTATCAATAGTTATATCGGCAAGGTCGGTGTAGATCGGGAGTCGCTTTTTCAACAAAGCAGACCATTGATCAGAAGGGTTCTCACTCAGCAATGGCCGAGAGGAGTTTGCAGACACTCGCGGTACTGCATTGTTTGCTGAGACATTGAGAAAAATGACATCAGCAGTGCTATTTTTCAAGGCAGCCTGTGTAGCGGGGCTCAAAACGGCCCCTCCGCCGAGTGCGATGATTCCCTCTGCGTGAGCAAGCTGATGGGCAACAACTGCGCTCTCTATTTCTCTGAATTTCTCTTCCCCACTTTGTTGAAAGATTTCACTGATGCTTTTGCCTTCTTGTTCCTCTATCAGCGCATCTGTATCAACAAAATCCTGGCCTAGAAGTTTTGCCAGAGCGCGGCCAATAGAAGATTTACCGCTACCTGGAGGGCCGATCAATACCGCGATCGCCATTTATTTAATTTCTAGGGCTGCTAAATAAGCGAGGTAATTACGGCGAGTTTCAGAGACTGAATCTCCACCAAATTTTTCGAGAACAGCATCTGCAAGAACAAGTGCGACCATCGCTTCAGCCACAATGCCTGATGCAGGTACGGCGCATACATCTGAACGTTGGTTAATAGCCTTAGCTGCCTCTCCCGTCTTCACATCAATTGTGTCGAGTGCTTTTGGAACTGTAGAGATTGGCTTCATTGCGGCGCGGACACGCAAAATTTCGCCATTAGACATTCCGCCTTCTGTTCCGCCTGCACGATCTGTCCTGCGAATAATTTTCCCGGAAGAATCACGTTCAATCTCATCGTGTGCAACTGAGCCTCGTCTGCGAGCAGTTGTAAATCCATCTCCAATTTCAACACCCTTAATTGCTTGGATACCCATGACAGCTGCCGCTAACCGAGCATCTAATCTACGATCCCAATGAGCATGAGAACCAAGTCCAGGTGGTAAATCAAAAGCAAGTACTTCAACTACTCCACCAAGGGTGTCACCATCTTTGTGGGCAGCTTCGATCTCGGCGACCATAGCTGCACTGGCTTTTGTACTAAAAGTTCGAACCGGATCGTCGTCGACTTTCTCTCTGTCAGCATACGTTGGCAACGGATGCCCCGCTTCAACTTCTACAGTTCCTATCGAGAGAACGTGGCTGATAATCTTTATGCCAACTGCTTGCTCAAGAAAGGCACGCGCTACCGAACCAAGGGCAACACGCGCGGCAGTTTCACGAGCACTTGCACGTTCCAAAATTGGCCGTGCATCATCAAAATTATATTTTTGCATTCCAACTAAATCTGCATGACCAGGCCTTGGTCTAGTTAAAGGGGCATTCCGAGCTAACTCTGCCAACTCGTTCTCAGGCACCGGGTTAGCTGACATTACTTTTTCCCACTTTGGCCACTCAGAGTTAGCAACTTGAATTGAGATTGGCCCACCCTGCGTTTTGCCATGTCTAATGCCACCTAAAATTGAAACCGCATCGGCTTCAAAATTCTGACGAGCACCGCGCCCAACTCCTAATCGGCGACGACGAAGATCAGCATCGATGACTTCAGTTGTAATCTCAACATGAGCCGGAAGGCCTTCAAGAATCGCAGACAAGGCTGGGCCATGAGATTCACCAGCAGTAAGCCATCTAAGCATGTGCTTATTGTGTCAGATTAGAGCCAGAAGTTGCTGCTAATAAAGCCAACGAGCAATGCGGGAGCGAAAGGGATGATTCTCTTGCGAGATACCAGCATCCAGAACAGTCCAATTATGAGGGAAACGAAGATTGCGCTTAGGGATTGTTGGAAATTTCCCATACAAAATCCAAGGGCGATGATTAATTTCACATCTCCCATTCCCAAACCACCACCGGATATGAGCGAAAGTGCAATGGCAATAATCGAAATGAAAAATCCGCAAGATAGTCTGCTGATCATCTCGCGCACAGGGAACCCAAGATCTAGAAGCAACCCACTTGTACACATCATGGCCACAAGTGAGTTCGGAATTCTGTGGCTCCGAATGTCGTGAAAAATAATTGGAGAACCAAGCAGGATCATAAGAAAGACGCTAGTAAGCACGCCCCCAAAGTAGGAGTAAGTGAAGATTTCTGGATTTAGTTATCCACAATTAAAGATGCGCACGACCGACACCAAGCAAAAGGCTCCGCATTTGATCATAATCAAACTCGGTACCTGAAAATAGGTGGACCTGATCTAGCGCCTGTTCAACCAAAAGTTGCATCCCGTCCATTGTTTTGCACCCAAGTTCTTTTGCTTTTTTAAGGGCAGCTGTTGGGAACGGGTTATAGAGAACTTCAAAGAAGATTGCCTCTTTTGACCAGTTCTTTGAAGCTACCAGCTCACTGGCTCCGGCAGGAACGGTAGAAATAATTAGGTCATATGTTTGTAAATCATGTTCCATGTCAAAAAAACCAACTTTTGATGAATTGGCAATCTGGCTGAGCATTTGCGATCGTTGCTCCGAGCGAAGAAGAAAATCAACCGCAACAGATGGGCTATCCAAAGCACTAAGCGCCGCTCTGGCTGTCCCTCCCCCTCCAATTATTGCCACGCGTTCCCTCTTGACAGGTTCAAGCAACCGGATGAATGCAGTTCTATCCGTTGAAAGCGCAGAGAAGTTTCCATTCTTGTAAAGCAATGTATTGGCGCTTCGCATCCGCAACGCGTCTGGATCAATCTCAAATCCGGAGCTAAAGACGCTCTCCTTAAGTGGCATCGTAAGCGAAAAACCGGTCCATTCTTCTCTCAGCGCACGGGAAAAAAATTCTGGGGCCTTTTCTAGTGTTACATCGATTGCTTGGTAATCTGCTTTAAGACCAAGTTCTTTGTAGGCAGCGTTATGTAACAGCGGTGAAAGACTATGAGAAATAGGCGAGCCTAATACGGCGGCCTTAATCATTTAAATGCCCCCGAAGCCACGTTGTTGTTATAGAGAGTGTTCCACGTTTGAAATAGCGCAAAGTCATTTGTGAAACGGGTGTCATGGGGCTTAACTGTAATGAAGTAGAGCCAGTTCCCGTCTGATGGTTTAAGTGAGGCCGCGATCGCATCTGCCCCTGGATTGCTAATAGGAGTGGGAGGCAACCCAGTATGAATATAGGTGTTATATGGCGACCTAATCTGCGTAGCCTTATTACTAAGACCTATACGTCCTCGCAGATTTGCCGCGTATTGCACCGTTGAGTTCAGCTGTAGGGGCATTCCAAGATTTAGTCGGTTATAAATCACGCGAGAAACTTTTGAAAAGTTGGTTGGATCTCCTTCAATTTGGACCATCGAGGCGATCGTGAGGACTTGATAAGCACTGTATTTCTCATAACCGCCTAAGAGTCCAGTGCTCTTTGCATTAATAACGAAGTGGCCAAGCATCTGATCCAGCGCGTCGTGAGTAGAGGTCTGCGGCGCAAAAGAGTAGCGAAGAGGAAAAAGCTGCCCTTCTAATGAATGTGCGGGGTTTGCAATTGGCGGTTTTAGTGAAGGAATCCCGTCACTTTGAACCAAGGAAGCATTTGAATGCAATGACTTAAGGACATCCGAGAGGGTTGACCCCTCATTTACAACCAGAGAATCAGCTATTCGTTTCTGATCAAGCAGCTGGGTGAGTGCAAGTGTTGAAGAAATATGGGTTTGAATTCTATGTACGCCAGGTGCAATCCCTCGGCCCAGCTGGGAGGCAGTGAGTTTTGCGACAAATACAGATGCCTTCTTCACAACGCCCTGTTTTTCAAGATCGGTGGCTATTGCACTTCCGATTTGACCATTTGCCACAACGATAGAAACTTCAGGACCGGGGCGTGAGTCGGAATAATCTTGTGGCTTAGTTGCGATGATTACGCCAACAATGGCAAGAACAATCACGAACATACCAATGAGAATTTGCCGTCTTTTACCAGCTAGGGATGACTGGCTAAAAGCCGGTAGCGAGTTACTCACAATGAGCCAGCAATTCTCTCTCGCTCCATAGCACTTTCCAATATACCTACAGCAGCCATCGCATCAATCAGACCTTTACTACTTTTTGCGTCATGTCCAGCGCTACGCAATTTTACTGCGGCGTTAACAGTTGATAAGCGTTCATCAATAGTATGAACCGGGACAGGTGAGAGGGTTTGAAGGAGTTCAACAAAAGTTTTAACGCTTTGCATTGTTTGACTCTCCTTCCCCGATAAATGGCGGGGTTGGCCAACGACTAGATAGATTGGATCGTATTCACTCAATAGCGCATGAATCTGCTCAGATAGCCCTGAGTCTTGAGCTTGCAGTGTTGCCACAGGTGTTGCTATTAATCCTGATGCATCACTTACAGCTACACCAATTCTTACCAGGCCATAATCAAATGCGATCCGTCGGCCCGGTTTCATAGTGCTCAATTCTTACCTATTGCAGCCTTAAGTTCTTTGATTGCCGCGGGAATCTTCGACCCATCTACTCCGCCACCCTGCGCGAAATCATCTTTTCCTCCGCCGCCACCACCAAGTATCTGGGATCCAATTTTTACAAGAGCGCCTGCCTTGATTCCAGATTTCTGCGCATCTGCAGATGCGGCAACAACAAAAGTTACGCGATCAGACTGCGTGGAGAACAAACCAACAACACTTTGAGCTTTTCGATTTCTCAGATCAAGTGCCATTGTGCGCAGATCATCGCCTGAAACTCCCGATTCAACCTCAGTGAAGATCGAGGAAGTTCCATTGAGAACTTCGAAGGAGTTGGCAAGAACTGCAACACTTGCAAGAGCTTGGGCAGACTTAAAACCGGCCAATTCCTTTTCCAGAACTTTCATCCTGTTCACAAGATCTGAGACTCGCTCAGGGAGCTCTTCGACTCGAGCGCCCTTAATAATTTCAGTAAGCGAATTGAGTAAGACATGCTCTCTAGCTAAATATGAGAATGCATCGGCTCCAACTAAAGCTTCAACTCGTCTAACACCTGCTCCAATTGATGATTCACTTAGCAGCTTCACAACGCCCAGCTCAGCAGATGAATGAACGTGAGTTCCTCCACACAGCTCTCTTGCCCAATCTCCAACACTCACGACCCGAACGCGATCGCCATACTTCTCGCCAAAAAGCGCCATGGCACCAATCTTTTTGGCCTCTGCTTGGCTCATTTCTTCTGCACTGACTTCAAGGTTTTCAATAAGAAGTGAATTCACACGCGCCTCAACATCATTAAGTACGGATGCGGGCACTGCTCCACTTGCAGGAAAATCAAATCTGAAGCGTCCCGGAGCATTTTCCGAACCAGCTTGAGTTGCTGTTTCACCCAGAGCTTCTCTAAAAGCTTTGTGCACCATATGGGTTGCCGTGTGGGCACGAGAGATAGCTTTTCGTTTACCTTGATCAATTCGCGCCATTACATCTTCATCTACTTTAATTGAACCTTTAATGATTGAGCCACGATGAACGTATAAACCTGGAACCGGGCATTGCACGTCTTCGATTTCAACCTCTGCCCCATTTGCCAGAACGATCACACCGCCATCTGATAGTTGACCTCCGCCTTCGGCATAAAATGGAGTTCTACTTAAAACAATCTCTACCTCGCCACTTCCAGCTTCTTGGACATTTTCTCCGTCAACCAAAATAGCTTGAAGTTTGGCTTCTGCTTCATTTTCTGTGTAGCCAATAAATTGACTCTTGCCCCTTGAATCCACAATCTTGCGATATTCAGATAGATCGGTATGGCCACTCTTCTTGGACTTCGCGTCTGCTTTAGCGCGGTCCTTCTGCTCTTTCATTAATTTGCGGAAGCCCTCTTCATCAACTTTAAGACCTTGCTCGGTTGCCATTTCCAGTGTGAGATCAAATGGGAAGCCGTAAGTGTCGTGAAGTTTAAATACAGTATCTCCAGCAAGTGTTGCGCTCTTACTGGATTTCACATCAGTAGATGCCATGTCAAAAATCTGAGTACCACTCTTGAGCGTTGCTAGAAATGAATCCTCTTCTGCCTCCGAGACTGCCAAAATCTTCTTGCTCTCATTTTTAAGTTCTGGGTACTGCGGCGCCATTGCTCCAATTGAAGCTGAAATCAGTTCGTTCAAGTTGTGGTCTGGCGCTCCCAAAATTCGCATATTTCGGATAGTTCTGCGCATCATGCGACGCAAGACATATCCCCTGCTTTCATTTCCAGGAAGCACTCCATCACCAATTAGCATCATGGCCGTGCGGGCGTGATCTGCCACAACACGTAAGGAAACATCGTTACGAGCATTTGCTCCATACTTCACACCCGCAAGTTCAGCAGCCTTACTAAGAATTTGCATCGTTGTATCAATTTCATAAATGTTTTCAACGCCTTGAAGTAAAGCGGCCATACGCTCAAGGCCTAAACCAGTATCAATATTCTTTGCTGGCAACTCTCCAATAATTGGATAATCATCTTTTGTCCCGCCATCGGCACGAATGTTTTGCATGAAAACCAAGTTCCACACTTCAAGATAGCGATCTTCATCAGCAACCGGGCCACCTTCCTTGCCATAAGCAGGGCCTCGGTCATAATAAATTTCTGAGCAAGGACCGCACGGCCCTGCAACACCCATCGACCAGAAGTTATCGGCCATTCCCCTGCGCTGGATACGCTCCTCTGGAACGCCCACAACCTTGTGCCAAATATCGGCAGCTTCATCATCATTATGGAACACAGTTACCCAAAGTTTTTCTTCAGGAAAACCGTAACCGCCATCAGCAACAGGTTTGGTGAGTAGATTCCAGGCTAAAGTGATTGCGCCTTCTTTGAAATAGTCTCCAAATGAAAAGTTTCCGCACATATGGAAAAAAGATGCATGCCGTGTCGTCTTTCCAACTTCATCAATGTCTAATGTACGCACACACTTTTGAACAGATGTTGCTCGCGTAAACGGTGGTTTCACTTCGCCCAGAAAATATGGCTTAAAAGGAACCATACCTGCATTTACTAAGAGAAGATTTGGATCATCCGCGATAAGAGAAGCCGAAGGAACAACTGTATGGGTTAACCCCTGTGGGTTGCCTGATTCAAAAAAGCGTAACCAGCGCGCTCTGATTTCAGCGGATTCCACCGGCTTACTCGTGCTCCCTTGAGGAATTATTTTTACGGTTTGGGATTAAGGAGACAAGTGAACCTAGGACTTTAAGCATGCCTGAATTCTTTTCAGTCAGCGTAGTGACCAGAGTATTGACCTTCTGGGTCATGTTCTCAGCAGTGGTGACAATGCGGTTAGCGCTGCTAACAGTCTTTTGTACCTCATCAATTAAACGCGAGAGGCGAATGATTGTGTAGCCAATAGCAAGAGCAATAATCAGCAACGAACATGATGCGATTATTGTTGCAATTCCACCTGGGCCCATATAGCTAGCCTACCCGAATGAATTGCTAGGCGTACTCGGATTTACTGTTTCTCAGGTACGAAATCTACGCCAGCTTCTTTGCGTTGGGCTGGTGTGATTGGCGTAGGTGCCCCAGTAAGTGGGTCTCCTCCACTGGCAGTCTTAGGAAACGCAATTACTTCTCGGATTGATTCTGCGCCACTTAAGAGAGCGCAGAGGCGATCCATTCCTAGTGCAATTCCGCCATGAGGGGGCGGTCCATAATTAAAAGCTTCCAGCAAAAATCCAAACTTACTTGTTGCTTCCTGCGGAGTAAGACCAATTACATCAAAAACTCGACTCTGCATCTTTCGATCATGAATACGGATGGACCCGCCACCAATTTCATTTCCGTTCAAAACGATGTCATAGGCATAAGCCAATGCGTTTGCTGGATCTTTATCAAAATTTTCCGCAAATTCTGGCTTTGGACCAGTAAATGGGTGGTGAACAGCAGTCCAACCAGATTGGGGGTTTTCGCTATCCACTAATTCAAACATTGGTGCATCAACAATCCAGACAAATTCCCATGCCTTTTCATTAATCAGGTTGCAACGATGTCCGATCTCTAAACGCACTGCGCCCAATAATTGCTGAGAGGAACTCTTTCCACCCGCTGCAAAGAAGATTGCATCTCCTGGCTTTGCCCCACAATGCGCGGCAACTTTTGAGGCTTCCTCTTCTGAAAGATTTTTCGCAACAGGTCCAGCAAGAGTTCCATCAGTTTGAACCAGGATATAGGCAAGACCTTTTGCTCCACGAGCCTTTGCCCAATCTTGCCAAGCGTCTAACTCTCTTCGAGGTGAATCGGCGCCTCCAGGCATAACAATTGCGCCGACATAATCTGCTTGAAAGACGCGAAAAGTTGTTTGAGCGAAGAACGCTTTGCAATCAACAATCTCTTGACCAAAACGAAGATCCGGCTTATCTGAACCAAAGCGACGCATCGCTTCTAAATATGTCATACGAGGGATCGGCATCGGGATGTCATAGTTGACGATCTTCTTAAATACTTTTCCTAATATTTCCTCTGCAACTTTTAGAACATCCTCTTGGTCAACAAAAGACATTTCAATATCAAGTTGAGTAAATTCAGGTTGACGGTCTGCTCTGAAATCTTCATCTCTAAAACACCTAGCAATCTGGTAATACCTCTCCATGCCAGCGACCATGAGAAGTTGCTTAAACAGTTGAGGAGATTGCGGCAGCGCATACCAGCTACCTGGTTGCAGGCGAACAGGCACTAGGAAATCTCGTGCTCCTTCAGGTGTTGATCGAGTTAGATAGGGTGTTTCAATCTCTAGAAAATCTAGGCTATCCATAACTGTACGAATGGTTGATGTCACTTGTGAGCGCATGCGAAGGTTGCGTGCCGGCTCTTCTCTGCGAAGATCAAGGTAGCGATACTTCAAACGAACTTCTTCGCTGATATTTGAAACTTCTCCGCTATCTACTGGGAATGGGAGTGCTGCTGCCTCACTCAAAACTTTAAGCTCTAGACAATCAACTTCAATTTCACCTGTAGGAATATTCGGGTTTTCATTTCCATCAGGGCGAACTCGCACTTTGCCTGTGATCAATACACACCACTCTGCGCGCAAGGCTCCTGCAATCTCATCCTTGATTACTACTTGAACCGCGCCAGTTGAATCCCGAAGATCAATAAAGGCAACTCCCCCGTGATCTCGGCGTCTTGCAACCCAGCCCGCCAAAGTAACGGTGGTATCGGCATCCTTCTTAGAAAGGGTGCCTGCGCTATGCGTGCGTAGCATTTAAGAATGTTCTCCCAAATTCACAGTAAGTGAAATCAATTCGTTCGCCAAAGAGCCAAGAGTAACCGAAACGCTCTCTCCCGTTTTCATGTTTTTAAGTGCAACGCTCTTGCTTGCCACTTCATCTGCGCCAAGAACAATGGAGTACTTGGCGCCGCTCTTATCGGCCGCCTTCATTCCACCCTTCAATGCGCGATCCCCAAAGGCGAGATCCACTGACAGGCCACGACTTCGCAATTGCTCTGCTAGCACCAAAGCTTCATTTGCCGTGCCGAGTGGGACTATAAAAAGATCAATCTGCAAATCTTCAGGAAGTGAGAGACCCTCAGCTTCACAAGCGAGAAGTATGCGATCAACACCTAATCCATATCCAATTCCTGAAAGCTGCGAACCACCAAGGGCAGCCATTAACCCGTCATAGCGACCACCGCCACCGATTCCAGATTGCGCGCCAAGTCCCTCATGCACAAATTCAAAAGCGGTTCCTGTGTAGTAATCCAAACCTCGAACCATGCGATTGTTAACTACAAACTTCACACCGAGTGAGGTAAGTAGTACCTTCACTGCTTCAAAATCTGCAGAACTCTCTGGGGTGAGAAAATCCATAAGCACCGGCGCTTTTTCTAGGGCCTTTCTAATTTCATCTCTCTTGTCATCAAAAAGACGCAATGGGTTGATCTCGGCGCGAGCTTTTGTCTCTTCATCTAGTGAGATACCTGAAATAAAGGTACGCAGTTCTTTTAAGTAAGCAGATCGGGTCTGTCCATCTCCCAGTGAAGTGATTTCAAGTCTGTAGTTCTTTAGTCCCAGTTCTTTGAGTCCACGATCAGCAATCGCGATAACTTCCGCATCAATTAATGGGTCAGAAATTCCGATCGCTTCAATACCTACCTGATAGAACTGGCGATACCTGCCTGCTTGAGGGCGCTCGGCGCGGAAGAATGCTCCCGAATAAAAAACTTTAACGGGCAATTGACCACGATCAAGATTATGTTCAATGACAGCTCTGACAACACCCGCTGTTCCTTCTGGACGCAGGGTAATTGAACGGCCACCCCTATCTTCAAATGTATACATTTCTTTGCGAACGACATCAGTTGATTCACCGACACCGCGTGTAAAAAGCTCTGTATCTTCAAATACCGGAAGCTCAATCAGCGCGTAACCAGCTGTCCGGGCTGTTTCGACCAAAGTAGATCTTACGAATTCAAAATGTGCAGAGCGAGGTGGCACGTATTCGCTGACGCCTTTTGGCGCTTGGAATTTACTCACTCTCTTCTTCCCTTCAAAAAATCATCCTGCAGGTAAGGGTTGTTCTTACGCTCGTGCCCAATTGTAGTTTCTCTGCCATGTCCAGGAAGGACTTTTAAGTGATCTCCGAGAGGAAGAACTACGTTTTGAAGTGATTTCTTCATATCTTCAGAGGAGCCAAGCAGTAGATCAGTACGACCTATGGAATTGGCAAAAAGCACATCTCCTGAGATTAGGTACTCGTCATCAACGCTAAACATTGTCGAGCCTGGCGTGTGGCCAGGGGCATGGTGAGCTTTAATCTTCATTCCGATGAGGGAAAATTCCTCTTCGTGCTTTAGCTCCTTCACATCGTGTGGCTCTTTGAAATCTTTCACACCAAGTTCATCGAGGAGCGTGCTTATCCCACCACCAGGTGTCAAGAGTTTGAATGGGTCAGCAAGAAATGCTCGATCCTTTGTATGTACATAAGTGGCAACTTGATATTTATCGTCAAATGGCTGCACAGAGAATGTATGGTCTAGATGTCCATGAGTAACAATTGTTGCTATTGGTTTTAAATTATGTTTTTCCAATACATCACTTATATGGCCCACCATATTGGGGACACAGATTCCAGGGTCAACGATGAAGCACTCTGAATTCTTGGCAGGAGCAAATATCCAGCAGTTCGTTCCGAAGTATTCAGCGGGAATTACCTCAAGAATCACCCCTATTCACAACCTTCCACGCTCGCATGGCCAACGGGCACTTTTACCTTGGCAGGCTTTAAGGGTACCTTTAAGGCACCGAACCTTGGGTGTGTGACCCGCTTACGCGGGAAACAACTCAATACATGCCGATATAACGAAGATCAAAATTTTTGATCGACGCGCAACCGAAGGAGATTAATGATGGACAACATGGACAATTTGAATAATCAAGAAAATATTGTTGTTCCCCAAACCCCCTCACCAGCATCAGCGCTAGTTGGGGATCCATCAAAATTCGGTCGCGTTGGCGATGATGGCATTGTTTATGTCATCACTCCAGAAGGTGAAAAGGCTGTTGGCTCATATCCCGGCAAAACTCACTCAGAGGCTCTTGCATACTTTGTGCGCAAATTTGAAGCTCTCGCATCAGAGGTAGCACTACTAGGTGCTCGAATTAAGAGTGGCGCAATGGTTCCATCAGATGCTGCCGCTGCGGTTTCAAAGCTTCGCGAACAACTCACCTCTCTTAACGGCGTTGGAGATTTGGTTGCCTTAGCTCATTCGATTGAGCAAATACCCACACTCATCGACGAACATCGCAGTGCCTACGAGGCACGCAAAGAGGCAGAAAAGGCCGTCAAGGAAGCAAAGCGTGCTCAAGCACAAGTTGTTAAGGAAAAGATCGTTGCAGAGGCTGAAACGCATGCCCTGTCGGAAAATTGGAAGTTCACTGGGGATCGCCTCAAAGTTCTCCTTGATGAGTGGAAGGCTGCTGCTCGCTTAGATAAGAAGACTGACGCTGAGCTATGGAAGCGTTTTTCATCATCACGCAACAAATTTGATAAGCGCCGTCGAACTCACTTTGCTCAACTTGAAACACAGAGCGCGGCAGTTGCTCAGACAAAAGCCCAAATCATTGAAGAGGCAAAGTCCCTTGCCAACTCAAAAGATTGGCTGGCTACAGCCAACCGCTTTAAAGAGCTTATGAACGCGTGGAAGGCTGCTGGACGCGGCAAGAAGAACGTTGATACAAAACTCTGGGAAGAATTCAAATCAGCTCAAGACACATTCTTCGCAGCAAAGAAGGCTGATCTTGAAAAGCGCCAGGGAACTATGGCAACTAACCTTGCTAAACGCGAGGCTCTCCTTCCAGAATTTGAGGCCCTTCTTCCTGTTACAAATGTTAAGGATGCCCGTAAGAAGTTCCGTGATCTGATGGATCAATGGGAGCGCATCGGCATGACTGAGCGCAATAAGCGTGCAACCTTCGACGCAAAAATTGCAAAAATCCAAGCCGAGATTGATGAGCTCCACCAACAAGAATCACGTAAGAGTGATCCAACTGCAATTGCTCATGCAAATTCCGTTGTTCAAGGTTTACTTGATGCGATCGAGAGTTATGAGAAGCAAGCTGCAAAAGCAGAGGCAGCAGGAAATGCAGCTAAGGCCATGGTTGCCCGAGAGGCAGCTGCTGCTCGCCGCGGCTGGTTAGAAGAAGCACAAAAGGGACTTTCAGAGTTTAAGAAACCTTAAGCACTAATTGTTTGTGATTCGATAGACGTCATAAACGCCTTCAACGCTTCGAACTGCTGAAAGAACCGCGTCTAGATGTAACGCATCTGCCATTTCGAAAGTAAAACGAGATATAGCTGTGCGGTCCTTTGAAGTACTCACTGCCGCGTTCAAAATGTTCACATGCTGATCTGAAAGATTTCTTGTGAGGTCTGACAGTAGCCCCGCTCTATCGAGCGCCTCAACTTGGATATTTACAAGGAACAAGGTCTTCGCTGTGACATTCCACTTCACTTTCACAATGCGATCACCTTGGGTCAGTTTCAAATCGGTCACGTTGATGCAATCAACACGATGCACACTCACGCCACTTCCCTTGGTCACAAAACCAGTAATTTCGTCCCCAGGAACTGGTGTGCAGCATCTTGCTAATTTAACGAGTACGGAATCAACGCCCTCTACATCCACACCAGAGGTACTGCGATTGCCTGAGGATCTGTGGAAATCGGGAAGCACATGGTCTTCATGCTCTTCTTCAGGAGCGAGTGTGGCTGCAAGCTTTTCGATCACTGAGGCAGATGAGACATGTCCATTACCAACAGCGGCATATAAGGATTCGATATCATCAAAGTGAAGATCGTGTGCCAATTCCAAAATAGCCTGTCCGGCAAATATCTTCTGCAGAGGTAAGCCCAGTTTGCGCATCTGGCGCGCTATAGATTCTTGACCTGCTTCAACCGCTTCTTCTTTTCTCTCTTTAGAAAACCAAGCCTTGATCTTTGAACGGGCTCTAGGTGATTTAACAAAGTTGAGCCAATCCCGGCTTGGGGCCGCGTTTGGGCTTTTGTTAGTTACGACTTCAACGACATCACCATTGTTCAGCGCTGATTCCAAGGGAACAAGCTTTCCATTTACTTTTGCCCCAACACAGCGTTCCCCTACTTGCGTATGTACTGCATACGCAAAATCCACGGGTGTAGAGCCTGCAGGTAAAGCGATAACACTTCCCTTTGGCGTAAAGACAAATACTTCTGGTGTGCGCAGGTCATAACGCAAAGTATCAAGGAAGTCCCCAACATCTTCTGTTTCCTGTTGCCATTCATGTAATTGCTTTAGCCACATAACTCCAGGATCGTTATCTGCTGACTGATTGCCCTTGGTTTTATATTTCCAGTGAGCTGCGATACCAAATTCAGCGCGAGCATGCATGTCTGAAGTTCTAATCTGAATTTCCACAGCCTTACCAGTTGGGCCAATCACCGTAGTGTGAAGTGATTGATACAAATTGAACTTAGGCATTGCTATGTAGTCTTTAAACCTGCCTGGCACTGGACTCCACCTTGCATGGATAGCGCCGAGCACTCCATAACAATCACGAACATCATCAACAATTACTCGAACACCGACCAGATCATAAATTTCGTTAAATTCTCGACCTCTCACAATCATCTTCTGGAAAACAGAGTAAAGATGCTTCTGTCTGGCCTTCACAGTAGCTTTAATTCCGTCGGCCTCAAGATCTTTGCGGATGAGCTTTGTTACCTCATCTGAGAATTTTTCACGAAGTGGAGCGCGTTCAGCAACTAAACGCTCAATCTCTTCATACTTTTTTGGCTCTAATACCTTGAAAGATAAATCTTCTAACTCCCACTTCATCGCATTCATTCCAAGCCTGTGGGCAAGTGGAGCATAAATATCAATCGTCTCGCGGGCTTTCCTTGCTGCGCTTTCTGGTTCAACAAACTGCCAAGTTCTCGCGTTATGTAAGCGATCGGCCAATTTGATGACTAGCACCCGTATGTCCTTTGACATAGCGACAACCATTTTACGAAGAGTCTCTGCCTCAGCTGTTGGGCCATAAGTGAGTTTGTCTAGCTTTGTTACACCATCGACAAGTTGCGCAACCTCATTGCCAAATTCGCTTTGAATAGTTTTGAGTGAGTAACCAGTATCTTCAACCGTGTCATGGAGAAGCGCAGCAGAGATGGTTGCTTGATCCATCCCAAGATCTGCCAAGATTTGTGCAACGGCTACTGGGTGAGTGATATATGGCTCGCCAGATTTACGAAACTGACCTTCATGAGCGTTTGATGCAGCTACAAATGCGCGCTCTAACTCAACCTCTTTATATTCAGGAAGGCTTTCTGAAAGAGTTTTAGCAAGCGGGCTCAGCAGCGAATTCATTGAACTCACTCCCTTCCCTTGACATGCTTAATTATCTACGGCGAGAACGTCGCTTTGGTTGATTACGGGGGCCTCGCTCATGTCCTTCTTTAGAGTGAGTAGAAGTAACGATCCCGGTGTAATCCTTTTCGGCTTCATCGGATTGAACGCCTGGAGTTCCAACCGGAGAAGCTCCGCGCTGTGCAACGCGCTTAGTAAGGGCCTTCATCGCAGGTTCGCGTTCGCGCAACGTTGCCAAGATTGGAGTTGCGACGAAGATTGAAGAATATGTACCTGTTGTTAAACCAATAAAGAGTGCAAGAGAGAGATCTTTGAGTGTTCCAGCTCCAAGAATTCCAGCTCCCACAAAGAGAATAGAGGCAACCGGCAAGAGGGCAATAATGGAGGTATTGAAAGAACGAACAAGAGTTTGATTCACAGCTAGGTTAGCTGCCTGTGAGTAGGTCTGCTTTCCTGAGCTTGTAATTGTTCTCGTGTTTTCGCGAACCTTATCGAAGACAACAACAGTGTCATAAAGTGAGTAACCCAAGATAGTTAAGAATCCGATAACAGTGGCCGGAGTTACGTCAAAACCCACAAGTGCGTAAATACCCACAGTAATAAAGACATCGTGCAATACGGCGATAATCGCTGCTGCTGCCATCTTTGGTTCAAATGCGAGTGCAAGGTAGAGCATCACGACAAGTAAGAAACCAATGAGAGCTTGAATGGCCTTATGGGTGATGTCTTTACCCCATGAAGGCCCGATGCTCAGTACGTTGATATCTGCAACTTTGACGTTGAAAGTCTTTGCAATCGAATTTTCGATCGCATCATTTTGGGCATTAGTAAGAGCCCCTGTGGTTATCTTAATTTTGTTGGTACCGATCATCTGAACAATTGATTCAGAGGTTATGCCGGCATCACTCACAGCTTTTTGTCCTTGTGGGACTTTTGATCCAGGCGCAGTTACCTGGAACTGTGACCCGCCCTTGAATTCAATTCCGAGATGCAAGCCTTGAACACCAAGTGAGACACCCGACAAAATCACTACAAGCAGTGAGAGTGCATACCAACGCCGGCGATTTCCAATAATGTTAAATGACTTTTCACCGCGATAAAGGCGGCCACCCATTCCAGCAAGACGTGACATTAGATGACTTCCTTTCCTGCGGTTATACCCAAGCTTTTTGATGAGAACCCAGAGAATCTATGCCCATTTGCGTAGAAAGATACTTTGGAGAGAATGCTCACCAATGGTTTTGTAAAGAAGAAGACAACAAATAGGTCAACAACCGTTGTAAGTCCAAGTGTAAATGCGAACCCACGAACGTCGCCCACTGCGAAGAAGTAAAGAAGAATCGATGCGATCAGCGAAACTGAGTCTGCAACGATGATTGTGCGTCTTGCTCTCTGCCAACCTGTTTGAACTGCGGTACGAAGCGTTCTTCCTTCTCGAACCTCATCTCGAAGTCTTTCGAAATAAACAATGAATGAGTCTGCGGTAATCCCGATTGAAACGATGGCGCCAGCGATACCGGCAAGAGAGAGGGTGAAACCAATCCACTTACCAAGCAAAAGGAACGAGAGGAATGTGATTGCGCCAGCTACGAGCAATGAACCAACGCTGACAATTCCAAGACCTCGGTAGTAAAGAACCGAGTAAAGAACCACAAGGAGTAATCCAATTCCGCCGGCAAGTAGGCCCGCACGTAGTTGATCTGAACCAAGTGTTGGAGATACCTGCTGAACGTCTCCACGATCAAATGCAAGTGGGAGCGCTCCGTACTTAAGGACGTTCGCCAAATTAGAAGCATCACTTTGCGTGAAACTTCCTGTGATCTGAGCGTTACCCGCGGTAATTGCTTGAATAATTTTTGGGGCAGTAATGACTAGACCATCTAGAACAATAGCAACTTCATTTTGGGGCGCTGCAAGCTTTGTCACGCTAGATGTAAGAGAACCAAACTTAGTAGTTCCTGCGCCGGTGAAATTGAGGAGTACTTGCCATCCTGCGCCGCTTGCCTGATCAAGGCCAGCAGATGCACCTTTCACATCAGTACCAACAACTTGGGCTGGAGCCAAAATATATTTAGTAGCGCCATCGCGACTACAAGCAACAATTGCCTGATCAGGCATATCTGTGTTGCCGCCTTGACGGTTACTTGCTTGCGCACAATTAAGGGCGCCGTATTGATTATTGAGAGCAGCAGTTACTCCTGCTGGGAAACTAGATGGGGCTGCCTTTGAACCTTTAACCGCTCCTGCTGCCGTTGATGTGTCTGTTCCTGCGCCTTGCGCAAGAACCTGGCGAAAACGCAGTTCGGCAGTTTGTCCAACGAGATTAACAATCGCTGTTCCTGTATTGCCCGGTACTGAAATAACAATCTGTTGATTATTTCCTGAACCTTGCGCCGCAACTTGGCTCTCTGCGACACCTAGTGAGTTCACGCGTTGACGAATAATTGCCACAGCCTGATTAATTGCTGCTGTTGACACTGTTCCACCTGCGCTGACACGCGGTTGCAAAGTCACGCTAGTTCCGCCACGCAGATCAAGACCCAACTTGACCTTGTCACCTTGAATAAATGCCAGTGCTGAAAAGGCAATCAAGATTACGAAGAGGATGGAAATCGTGCGACCCGGCTTGGAAGAGGTCTTTACTGTTTTAGAAATATTGGCAGACATAAGGCACAAGTCTAGGCATCAAGGGCTGGCATGTCGAAAATACCAAGTTCTGCTTGTGCAGATTGAGGGGCCTTTAACCCCAAATGAGTCCACCCTGCGGCTGTTGCGACTCGACCACGTGGGGTTCTAGCCAATAAGCCCATCCGCACTAGAAATGGCTCTGCCAAACTCTCAATAGTTTCAGCTTCTTCACCGATTGCCATCGCAAGGGTTGTGATCCCAACCGGTCCACCATTAAATCTCTTTACCAATGTTTCAAGCAGTGCCTTATCTAATCGATCGAGACCAATCTGATCTACTTCATACATCGCAAGAGCGCTTTGAGCGGCATCAAAGGTAACCGTTCCATTGCCGTGAATCTGCGCGTAATCGCGAACCCTGCGAAGCAGTCTGTTCGCCACTCGTGGTGTGCCGCGGGACCTTGAGCCAATTTCAGTGACAGCATCCTGGTTGATTTCAACACCTAATAAATCTGCACTTCGCCTAACAATTGTTCCAAGGTCGCCATCTTCATAAAAATCTAACTGAGCTGTGAAACCAAAGCGATCACGCAATGGACTTGGCAGAAGTCCAGCGCGGGTTGTTGCACCGACCAAAGTGAAATGAGGAAGGGTCAAAGGGATCGCTGTTGCCCCTGCGCCTTTGCCAACGATCACATCAACTCTGAAATCTTCCATTGCCAAATACAGCATCTCTTCTGCTGGTCTAGACATACGATGAATCTCATCTAAGAAAAGAATCTCTCCTTCAACAAGAGAAGAAAGTATCGCTGCTAAATCACCAGCGTGTTGAATAGCAGGTCCGCTTGTAATGCGAATGGGTGCATTCATCTCAGTGGCAATAATCATCGCCAAGGTAGTTTTACCAAGTCCTGGAGGCCCGGAAAGAAGTATGTGATCTGCTGGAGTCTTTCGAGCTCGCGCAGCAGCAAGCAGTAAGTCAATCTGACCTGCAACACGGCTTTGACCTACAAATTCTTTTAAAGATCTAGGGCGAAGAGCTAATTCTTGGGCGCGCTCTTCATCATCAGATCCAGTATTTACTAAAGATTGATCACTCACCCCCGGCCTCCAGCGGCAAGTGCGAATCTCAAAAGACTCTCAATGGGTTCAGCACCAATGTTTTTAAATTCGGCTGCAACAAGTTCTAAGCGAGATTCTGTATCTCTTGCCGTAAATCCAAGACCAAGTAGTGCTTCGGTAAGTTGTCCGCGCCAATTTCCGACACCGCTATGTGCTTGCGCAGTGAATTCGCCCACCTTATCTTTAAGTTCAAGTACCAGACGTTGTGCACCTTTTTTACCTAGCCCAGGGATGCGTTCTAGTTGAGCCGCGCTCTCAGACTTAATTGCTGAAACAAGTTCTGCTGCGTCGTATACAGAAAGCGCAGATTGTGCGACCTTCGGCCCGATTCCAGTCACTGTTTGTAAAACTTCAAAGAGATCTCGGCTCGCACTCGTTTCAAAACCGTAAAGAGTGAGGGAATCCTCGCGGACAGCCATGCTTGTGTGCAAAGAAGCCGTGGTTCCAACTACGTAACCTGCTGCAAGGCGCGGGCTGACATGAACAACAAGTCCAACTCCCCCAACCTCAACAACGATACTGTTTATGCGAACGGCTTTAACAATTCCGGATATAGAGGCGATCATCGATTAGCCAGCTTCTTCAATCGTGATTTCTCTTTCACAAGAGCGTCTTTAAGCTTTGAATCCCCAACGCCTCGCCAATGATGACAAATAGCAAGTGCCAATGCATCCGTGCTATCTACCGGCTTTGGAATCTCATCCAATCGCAAAAGTTTTTGAACCATGAGAGCAACCTGTTTCTTATCTGCTCGTCCCGAGCCGGTAACAGCCGCTTTCACTTCAGAGGGTGTGTGCATCGCAACTGGAATCCCACTTTTAGCCGCAAGCAGAAGAGCTACTCCAGCAGCTTGTCCTGTTGCCATTGCTGTTCGAACGTTGAGCTGCGAGAAAACTCGTTCTACTGCGATGACATCTGGGTTATGTCTTTTAATCCACTGTTGCAACTCACGTTCTAACTCCATAAGTCTAATTTCAAGTGGCGCATCCACAGTCGTTCGAATTACTCCCACATCAACCATTGTGAGAATTTGTGAACCTCGGGAGTCAATGACGCCAAGCCCACAGCGGGTTAACCCTGGGTCGATCCCTAAAACGCGCATGGCAATAGCCTATTAGCCAAGGCTAGCCATCACCTCGTCAGACACATCAAAGTTTCCAAAGACGTTCTGCACATCATCGAGTTCTTCGATCGCATCAATGAGCTCAAAGACCTTGGTTGCTGTCTCCGCGTCTAATGGAACAGACAGGGAAGGCAAAAACGAAGTATCTGCTGATTCGTAATCAATACCTGCAGTTTGAAGCGCTGTGCGTACTGCAACCAAATCACCTGGTTCAGAGACGATTTCAAATGATTCACCTAGATCATTAACTTCTTCACATCCCGCTTCAAGGACTGCTTCAAGAATTTGATCTTCAGTAATTTTTCCTGCCTTGCCAACGATCACGACACCTTTGCGATTGAAAAGATATGAAACAGATCCAGGATCTGCCATCGATCCACCATTACGTGTGACAGCAACTCTTACCTCGGATGCAGCGCGATTTCGACTATCCGTCAAGCACTCGATCATGAGCGCGACTCCGCCAGGGCCGTAACCTTCATACATAATTGTTTGCCAATCTGCGCCACCAGATTCAAGACCTGCGCCGCGCTTAACCGCACGTTCAATATTGTCGGCAGGCATTGAGTTTTTCTTTGCCTTTGCAATCGCATCAAAAAGAGTTGGGTTGCCGTCAATATCGGCTCCACCAGTTCGAGCCGCAACTTCAATAGCCTTGATCAGCTTTGCGAAGCTCTTTGCGCGACGTGAATCGATAACAGCCTTCTTGTGCTTTGTCGTTGCCCACTTGGAATGCCCTGACATTTAAATCACCAACCTATTTCTGATACTCACTCAACATGCGCCGCGTTGTTGCGACAGACATTTTCGACAAAGAACTTATGAACTCTGTTGTCACCCGTAAGTTCTGGGTGAAAGGAGGTGGCAAGCAAGTTTCCCTGCCGCACCGCTACTGGGTGTAATTGTCCATCAAATTCAACAGTTGCCAAAACTTCCACACCATCTCCGACTGATTCCACCCATGGAGCTCGTATGAAAATCGCCCTTAGCGCTGGATCTGTTATGCCTTTGAAGGTCAGATCAACCTCAAAGGAATCAACCTGTCGGCCAAAGGCATTGCGCCTCACAACCAAGTCCATCCCACCAAAAGTCTCTTGATCATTTGCAGCGCCCTCAATTTTATTTGCAAGCAAAATCATTCCTGCGCAAGAGCCATAGGTCGGCATTCCATCTTGAATTCGTTTCTGGATAAGGTCAAAGAGGCCGAAGCTGCGAGCGAGTTTTGCGATTGTTGTGGATTCACCACCCGGAATAACCAGGGCGTCGATGCTTTCCAATTGCTGAGATGTATTTACCGCGAGGGCGTCCACTCCACAATCGTTGAGAGAATTGATGTGCTCTCGAACATCACCTTGCAGTGAAAGCACACCGATTTTCATAGCAAAACAACAGCAGGCTGATTACCAGCCGCGCTCAGCCAAACGATGTGGGACTGGGATATCTGCAACGTTAATTCCCACCATTGCATCACCAAGACCACGTGAGACATCTGCGACAACTTTTGCATCTGTGTAATAGGTAACGGCCTTCACGCATGCAGAGGCTCTTGCTTCTGGGTTTCCAGATTTAAAGATTCCTGAACCCACAAAGACGCCATCGGCGCCAAGTTGCATCATCATTGCTGCGTCAGCCGGTGTAGCAATTCCACCAGCTGTGAAGAGCACAACCGGGAGCTTGCCGGTTTGGGCAACTTCTTTAACTAATTCGTATGGGGCTGACATCTCTTTTGCGGCAACATAGAGCTCATCTTCGCGCATGGATGTTAGGCGACGGATCTCTTGGCTGATCTTGCGCATATGGGTTGTTGCATTTGAAACATCGCCAGTTCCCGCTTCACCCTTTGAGCGGATCATTGCGGCGCCCTCGTTAATGCGGCGTAGTGCCTCACCAAGATTTGTAGCTCCACAGACAAAAGGAATTGTGAAGTTCCACTTATCAATGTGATTCTCATAATCAGCTGGGGTTAATACTTCTGATTCGTCGATGTAGTCAACACCAAGTGATTGCAAAATTTGCGCTTCAACGAAATGACCAATGCGAGCCTTTGCCATAACAGGAATGGATACTGCCGCTTGAATCTGCTCGATCATGTCCGGATCTGACATACGAGCAACTCCGCCTTGTGCACGGATATCAGCAGGTACGCGCTCAAGTGCCATGACTGCAACAGCGCCAGCATTTTCGGCAATTTTGGCTTGCTCAACATTAACAACGTCCATGATGACGCCGCCCTTGAGCATCTCTGCCATTCCGCGCTTAACGCGACCTGTGCCAGTTACCTTTGAAGTGCTATCTGCCATTTTCATTCCTCTGTTTACAAGCTTTTACTCGACTAGTAAGAGGAGGAGTCTACTTTGTCGGGGCAGGTGTTGCCATTCCAGTCGGGGTAGGCATTGTGAAGGTAGGTTTTTGATCGGTAAGGGCTATCCAGACTTGGCCTGGGCTGAAATAGGCAGGTGAACCGTCCTTTAATGTCCACGTAGTTGCAGATGCAGGTGTTGCGCGATTCCAATAGACCGGGATGGATTGCCCATCACGAAGTAAATAACCAGTACCAGATCCGACCGTATTACTAAATGGGGTGTAGTTGCCGTTGTGGTCATGATAAATCGAATTAGTAATACTTACATTTTGAACAATAAAAGTTGGCGAACCTAGTTGGATCCCGTCACTTCCAAGATCTGGCTCATGGCGATATGAGAGCAACCAGCGCTTTTGTGGCGCCGACCAAGTTACTTGATAAGAAGATGCAGGCCACTTCAAGTCCACACTCACAACCGGAACACCAGTTTTAGGTAGCGGACCAAATTTCCATCCAACAGACTTTGCATTATCTATTGTGCGTTTTTCAGTCACAATTGCTTTTGTAAGAAGAGCTTGTGGATCAAGAAGCATGTTGGTTGGGTCTTGCCTACTTGGATCTCTGGAATAAATGGAGGGAGGCTCGTGCTCAGCTCCCAAGTCTTCGATGTTAGCTGCCTTCAGTACCGGTAGAAAGAGTTTTTGCGCGCCGCTATAGGCAAATGCTGGATGACCATAATTCGCCATTAAATCAATATCGCTAATACGGGCGGAACGAATAGGCCCGATGAAAGGCGGCAGTTGATTTGAGAAGACTGCGGCAAGACGCGTCAGCCCGCCTTCAACTTGTTCGATGTAAACCACATCCGCTCTATTTAAACCAATTTGTGGATGAGCAGGTTGCGTATCATCAATCTTGACAAACAAAACTGGGCCATTTACTCCGGGGATTCCAGTCAATGCATTTGGACCACTTTTGACACCGGCAATTTTGCCTATGCCACTACTCCCACAGGCGGTGAGAAGAAAAAGAGAACAGATGAGGAGGAGGCCACCCTTGGTTACCCTTTTCACAGTGCATCCTCTTCGAATGAATAACGAGTAGGAAGCTTTGCGCGCCCAGCCAACCTAAATATTCTAAAGATCAATTTGGAGCGAAGTTTTTCAACACTTGATACCGCTTCTAAATGAATAGACATCGCAAGCGTAATTTTATTTGTAAGCGCTGTTAATTCATCAAGCAGAGAGACGTCGATTGATAGGTCATGGGCAGCAACTGATTGCCTTAAGAATTTTAATGATTCAGAGAGTGAGCGTTCTGCATCTTCTCTGGCAAGAATCGATTCCTCGCGACTGACATAAGCTGATTCTGTAAGTATCAAATAGGTAGCAGGATCCAAATCACTTTTATGGGAGATCTCCAGAGCCAGCGCAGCTCTGCGTTGAAGCAAAGCATCAAGGTGTTCCCATGAGGTCTCGACTCTGTGATGTAAGCGGTCTAGGCGAGAAGCTGAGAATGACAAGTACCAAACAAAGATGAGAATGAAGGCAATGAGAAGAACCAATGGAGTACTCATCTTCCCCGCTTCCAGGTTGCATTATCGCTACCAACACTTACTTTATTGTGCCCGACTAAAGCCATCTCATACACGCTCATGATCGCACTCGCAACGCTGTTCCAATCATAGGCGCGGGCAGCAAGTAATCCTTTCTCAGCAAAATCATCGATGCGAGAAGGAGCGCGCAATAACTCGATGATCTTCTTCGCTAAGTCACTGGCATTATCTGATTCAAAAAGGATTCCATGCTGTCCATTCTGAAGTACAGCTTGGAAAGCATGAATGTCACTAGCAATTACTGGTGTGCCTGAGGCCATGGATTCGGCCAAGATGATTCCAAAAGATTCTCCACCTGTATTGGGAGCGATATAGGCGTTCAGGTTGTGAAAGAAGGTTACCTTTTCATCGTCGGAGAGTCTGCCAAGAAATTTCACGTGCGAAGCAACATTCAGATCAATTTTATTCATCACTCGTTGTGAATCTCCCGGGCCAGCCACAATAAGTTCAATATCAGGAAATGCTTGAATAACTGTAGGCAGCGCATCTAATAAAAGCGAAAACCCTTTGCGCTCTTCTTCAAACCTTCCTAGGAAGCCGATCGTTGGCTTTCCCAGATGTTCACTCGCTGCTGCTTTTCGCCCGGCAGATAGCTTTTCGTAATCAATGCCATTGGGTATTACTACCGCTTCAGTTCCATACAGATTCTTAAGCGTGTCATGTGCCATCTCACTCACAGCAATGCGGGCGCTGAGCTTTTCAATCATCGGTTCAATGAGTGGGCCAACGGCAGCAACTGCACGCAAGCGAGATGTTGACGCATGGAATGTTCCAACAAGTGGCCCTTCGGCTGCAAAGCATGCAAGAAGTGAGACGGAAGGGATACCGGGTTCGTGCATATGCAAAACATCAAAATCACCATTTGTGATCCAGCTTCGCACACGGGCAGATGCAATAGGGCCAAATAGGACACGAGCGACGGAGCCGTTAAAAGGGATCGGGATTGGGCGGCCAGCACTTACAAGCCAAGGATCTTTCACAGAGTCCTCATCGCTTACTGGAGCAATGACCGAAACATAATGACCTTGATTCACAAAGTGATTGGCCAATTCGCGGATGTGGCTCTGCACTCCCCCGGGAATATCCCATCCATAAGGACAGACCATTCCGATGCGAAGCTTCTTATTCATCACGCTCCTTGAAATCTCCATCAATCCAAATGCGTTGCAACATATGCCAATCGGTGAGTGAACTCTTCAAGTGAGCTTCTAAGCGAGTTGCACTCTCTTGGATCATTATCGCAACTTTTTCACTGTTTGTTCCCTCTGCTGGAACGCTAATAGGAGCACCAAACTCAATATGAAGTCCTTGCTCTGTGTAACTTACAAAGGCAGTAAGTAACGGGGCGCCTGTTTGCATGGACAATACCGCTGGCCCTGCCGGCATACGTGCTGGAAATCCACAGAAATTAACCTGGACGCCGTTTTTAGATAGATCTCTATCTGCGACAAGCGCAACAAGGCGATTGGAACGAAGTCTCAAAGCAAGAGTTGCTAAAGATCTGGCGCTTGCATCAAGGACTTCCATACCGATCGATTGCCGGTAATCGAGAAACTTCTGAAAAAGTTTCTCTGGCTCAAGATGCTCAGCCACTGTGACAATCGGGGCACCTGTCTTACAGAAATACGCACCCGCATGATCCCAATTGCCTGCGTGTGGCAGGGAAACAATGCATCCGCTTCCCCCGGCTAGCGCATCTCGCAAATAGTGTTCATTGACAACGGTGACGGTAGAAATTATTTGCTCATCGCTCCACGAAGGTAATCTAAATGTGTCACACCAGTAGCGAAGGTATGAGCGCATTCCTTCTTTCACATAAGTTTCAAGTTCTGTTGCGGAGAGGTCTGGCCGCACGCGCGCATAGTTTGTGCGCAGTCTTTGTACGCCTGAGACATTCTTGGCATACACACGGTCAGCAATAACTTGCATAAGTCCATAAGCAAGCCTTGCTGGAAGTAGCCGAATGACTTTCCAAGCCGATAAATATGCAAGGTAGGTAAATTGCTTCATAGTCCTAAGCTCCTGCTCGGGTCGCTTGAAAGACGATCACCAATCTCTCTAATGCTGTGTAGATACTGATCAAAGCTAAAAACCATGACCCAATCGCCAAGACATAAGGAACACCAAGCCCGGCCAGTCCAAGTGCGACAAAAATTATGATCAGTCGCTCTGTGCGCTCAGCGATGCCGCCATCACACTTAATATTTAAGCTCTCCGCCCGTGCTTTGATGTAGGAGACCAGACTTCCCGCAACTAGTGCGACCAATAACACCGGAACAAGGCGATCATGGGAACGTGAAAGAAAATAAGCAACAGAGCCAATAACTGCGGCATCTGAAATTCGATCAAGTGTTGAATCAAGGAGCGCTCCCCATGTTGAACCACCACTTTCTGACATTCTCGCCAGGGTTCCATCAAGTAAATCAAAAAGGATAAAGAAGAGAGTGACCAGCATCCCCCAGAAATATTTTCCCTGAGTGAAAAATGCAATAGCGCTGATCGTCGCACCGATTCCTCCAACAGCACTGAGGAGGTTGGCGCTTACGCCAATTTTTAGGAGAAATTGGCAGAGCGGAGTAATTACCCGAGTGACAGGTATGCGAATTGAGCTCTGCAACACGATTACATCGTAGGCTTTGCTCCTATGGCAGACCTAATTTCTCGCGCAAAAATTGCCATTATCGGTCAGAAATCCGCCGAACTTGCTTCTGCTCTAGGGATTGAGGCGGTAGATTTTGAAGAGGCTGACGGAGCAATTTTTGTTGTCAGCGCAAACGATGGAATCGTTTCTGCCGACTTAGAAACTTGGCGAACCGCCCGCGATCTTTATATTCCGTCACTGGTGGTGATCAGCGATCTCTCTTCTTCTGAGATTGATTTTGAAGATATGTCCGCCATTGCATCAAAGATGCTCGATCCCATCGTTACTCCGTATCTAGTCTTGCATGGTGATGATGGCGCGCCCGCGGCATTAATTTCACTTGAATCCTTGGAAGTTTCGGATTATTCAGCTCCGCAGTTAACTAAGCGAGCAGCAGATCCAGAGCACCAAGAACTTGTTGCAGAATTTAGAAGTGAATACTTACAGGCCCTTGAAGATGCAGGAGAAAATAGCTTTCAAGCGGGATTGCTTTTCCCGGCGCTTCCATGGATTGAGAAAACGAAAATGGGAATTAACGAAATAAAAGAGTACTTAAAGCTGGTTCCAACCGTCGGCTAGCGCTTTTCTTGTTTCACTAAGTAACTGCGGCAAAACTTTTGTCTGCCCGATAATCGGCATGAAGTTTGCATCCCCAGACCACCTAGGCACCACATGCTGATGAATATGCTCAGCAACCCCAGCACCTGATAGCGCTCCTTGGTTCATCCCTAAATTAAATCCTTTAGCGTTAGATACCTTGCGCAAGACTTTCATCACATGTGCGCTGAGATCACTCAATTCACTTCGTTCTTCAGAAGTGAGATCAGTTAAATCTGCAACATGTCGGTTGGCACATACCAAGACATGTCCCGCGTTATATGGATACAAGTTCATGACAACGTATGCAGTTTTTCCTCTTGCAACTATTAGCCCATCTTCATCACTTAGACCTTGAATACGGCAGAAGGGGCAAGGTTCATCGTTTCCAGGTAGTGGTCTGTTCTCTCCAGAGAGGTAGCTCATCCGATGGGGCGCCCAGAGCCTTGCCCATGCATCAGGCATACCTGCTCCTGCTTGTTGTTCAGCCACTTTATATCTGTGTGCGGTTCTTAATCGCGCCTAAAATTTCAGTAATTGCATCCGCAATCTTTACGCCATTCTTCTGGTCGCCGTTGCGGTATCTAAATGAAATAGCGCCGGCATTCATATCTTCTTCTCCTGCAATCATCATGAATGGAATCTTCTCCATCTGAGCATTACGCACTTTTTTCTGCATGCGGTCATCAGAGGAATCAACATCAACACGAATTCCTTCTTTACGCATCTGCGCAGCGACTTCTTGTAGATAAGGCAAGAAGGCATCTGCAACAGGAATTCCTCTTACTTGAACTGGGGCAAGCCACGGAGGAAATGCGCCTGCATAGTGCTCAGTCAGTACTCCAAAGAAGCGCTCAATAGATCCAAAAAGTGCACGGTGAATCATCACAGGTTGTTGGCGAGAACCATCGCCTGCTTGGTACTCCATCTCAAATCTTTGTGGCAGTTGGAAATCAACCTGGATCGTGGACATCTGCCAGGTGCGACCAATCGCATCTTTTGCCTGCACAGAAATCTTTGGACCATAAAAGGCTGCGCCCTCAGGATCCATGATTAGTTCAAGTGACTGCTTATTTGCGGCTGCGCGTAGCGCCTCTGTTGCTTCATGCCAATCTTCATCTGAGCCCACAGATTTAGCGGGATTACGAGTGGAGAGTTCAAGATAGAAATCTTCCAGGCCATAGTCGCGCAGCAGGTTTAGCACGAATGTGAGAAGTGAATCTAATTCACCCATCATCTGATCTTTTGTGCAATAAATGTGCGCGTCATCTTGAGTGAAGCCACGCGCTCTTGTTAATCCATGAATCACGCCGGATTTTTCATAACGGTAGACAGTTCCAAATTCAAAGAGGCGAAGTGGGAGATCTCTATATGAACGGCTGCCTGATTTATAGATCAAATTGTGGAAGGGGCAGTTCATTGGCTTCATGTAGTACTTCTGGCCTTGGCGCTTTATCGTGCCATCAGCATGGTGTTCTTCATCCATCACCATCGGTGGATACATACCTTCTGAGTACCAATCCAAGTGCCCTGAAGTTTCAAACAAAGTTGATTTTGTTAGGTGAGGTGAGTAAACGAACTGATATCCCTCTTCCTCGTGGCGGCGACGTGAATAATCCTCCATCGCTCTGCGAATAATTCCGCCCTTGGGGTGAAAGACAGCCAGACCACTTCCAATTTCTTCAGGAAACGAAAAGAGATCAAGTTCTGCGCCTAGCTTGCGGTGATCGCGCTTCTCGGCTTCTTCAAGGAGTAATAAATATGCATCAAGTTCTTCTTGCGTAGGCCACGCAGTTCCATAAATACGTTGGAGCATCGGGTTCTTCTCCGAGCCTCGCCAGTATGCACCGGCTGAACGCATCAATTTAAATGCAGGAATATGTTTTGTTGAAGGAAGGTGCGGCCCACGGCATAAGTCGCTCCATACCGGCTCACCATCGCGACCTAAGTTGTCGTAGATCGTAAGCTCAGCCCCGCCTACTTCAACGCTTGACTCATCTTCTGGATTCGCCTTAAGACCAATCAATTCACACTTGTATGGTTCGGCCGCTAATTCTTTTAGCGCATCTTTCTCAGTTGTCACACGCCTGCGAAATCTCTGTCCTGCTTTAACTATCTTACGCATTGCACTTTCAAGCTTCTCAAGATCATCAGGAGTGAATGGTTTTGCTGGATCAAAGTCGTAATAGAAGCCATCGGTGATTGGTGGTCCGATTCCAAGTTTTGTTTCTGGAAACACTTCCTGCACTGCTTGAGCAAGAACGTGCGCAGTTGAGTGGCGAAGAACAGCTAATCCTTCTGGTGAACCAATCTCGATTGCTTCAACCTGATCGCCATCTTTGAGCTCAGTCCAGAGATCGCGGATCTCGCCATTTATTTTGGCAACAACAACCTTGGGATTATCAGCAAAGAGATGGGTAGGGCGTTGGTCGCCTTCAACCTGCTTGCTCTGGCCATCAACTGTGATGGTGATTGAAGAAGACATGTCGCTAGGTTATCAACTGCCGCGCTTCTTTCGTGATGATAAATGCGGAATTGGCTGCTTCTTAGAGATGCGATAGATTTCACCTCCTGCCCGCTGGTTCTCCAGAGGTGCATGCGGACGTAGCGCAGTTGGTAGCGCGGAACCTTGCCAAGGTTCAGGTCGCCGGTTCGAACCCGGTCGTCCGCTCTCGTGCTTAACGGCAGCATTCATGTATATGAATTCTGTTATGAAAAGTGCGGGATATGGTCGGATGGCCGAGAGGCGAGGCTCAGGACTGCAAATCCTGCTACACGGGTTCAAATCCCGTTCCGACCTCCATTAACTAATCAGAGAAGATGAAATAGGCTAAATAAATGTTAGAAAGTTCAACACGTCCTTGGGGTCGCTACCAAGTACTTGAAGATGCGCCAACTCACAAGGTGAAATGCATCTGGGTTACTCCTGGACAACGCCTTTCTTATCAGCGCCATCAAAAGCGCGCGGAACATTGGTTTATCGTTGAAGGTAGTGGCGAAGTAACTCTTGACGGAAAAACAACTCCAATTAAAAAGGGTGACAGCCTAGATATTGCCATCAAGGAACTTCATAGAATTTCCAACACGGGTTCAGTTGAACTTGTATTTATTGAAGTTCAAACAGGGACTTATTTCGGTGAAGATGACATCGAGCGCGTAGAGGATGACTTCGGCCGGGCTTAAGCCTTCGCGGTTTTTAATATTTCAGCGCAAACTTCCTCAACGCTATCCCACATGGGCGCATGACCCGATTGCTTGATAACAATCCATCTTGTGTGAGCCGGCACCAATGAGCGCTCTTGAGAGCTTTTCTTGGGAAGTGTGTAGTCAGTGTCGCCAAATAGCACCGTGATGGGAATAGATTCCTTTATTGGTAAGTCAAAGCGTCTTCCAAGCATTCCATCCCAAGCTGGGTAGTAACCGACCGAAGATCCATAGGCGATGGTCGCATCGATGCAAGTTTCTAAACTGAAATTTCTCCATTGAGGGCTGACAGTTGCAAAACCAATGCGCCTCATAGTTTTTGAGCGAAGCAAGTATTTCGCGTAAGGATATGTAAGGACTGCTAGAGCGCGAGAGATAGAACCAATCCCCCGCTTTCCTGAGTGCTTGAGCCATAGACCAGCAGGCGCAATTGCTGTGACACTCAAAATGCTCTGGGGAAACGATGCAGCTAAATCTAAAGCGATCCAGCCCCCAAATGAGTTTCCCACTACGTGAATCTTTTTATATCCACGCTCTTGCATCTGATCATGTATGACGACGGCGAGTGAATGTGGGTCCATCGCTTGGCCATTTTCATATGCCGATCCCCCATGCCCTGGTAGATCGATTGCAATCACTTTAAACTTCTTAGCAAGAGTGGGTGTAATCAATTTCCAAGCAGAACTTCCAGAGCCCATCCCATGAATGAGTAGAAGTGGCTCACCACTGCCCGTTTCTTGATAAGCCAGTCCCATATGCAAAGTTTGCCATCTTTATCCTCACTATTTGCACAACAATTTCAGGAAAGGGACTGGGTAATGTAGATTGTGAGCAAGAAAGATGTAGTACGAAGACCTGGACGATTGGCTCAGCGGTAGAGCACCACATTGACATTGTGGGGGTCACTGGTTCGATCCCAGTATCGTCCACCACCACTAAACTCATTTTATGTTTGCCCTCTTCTCAGGACTCTTTGCAGGCCTCTCGCTCATCATCGCAATCGGCGCTCAAAATGCTTTTGTTATAAGGCAAGGATTAACTCGGCAACACGTCTTCCTTGTCGTTGCGATCTGCGCAGCCTCCGACGCACTTTTAATTTCACTTGGAGCAGGTGGTCTTGGTGCGTTGATTCAAGCCCACTCAGGAGTATTGGAAGTCGTTCGCTGGTTCGGTGTTGTTTACCTGACTTGGTTTGGTATCAAAAGCTTGCGAGCCGCACTTGCCTCGCAAGTTCTCAATGCTGCAAGCCAACCTGTGCTCAGCGGGAAAAAGGTTGTCACAACTACCCTGGCTCTCACATTTCTTAATCCCCATGTTTATCTCGACACAGTTATTCTGCTTGGAGCAATTGCCAACCAATTCCCTGGCAAAACCTGGTACTTCGCCGCGGGAGCAATGCTCGGCAGCCTTATCTGGTTCACCTCTATCGGATATGGCGCTAAAGCAGCCTCGAAATATATGTCCAAACCCATTTTTTGGAAGGTGCTGGATTTATTGATCGCTGGCGTGATGTTTGGGGTTGCGGCCTACTTGGCTTTTCACAAGTTCAATTAGTCGACCATTCAAATCTTAAACTTAAATAGAGAACTACAGGCTGGCAGCGTTTAAGGATGCCACTTCTTCTTGCGTCAGAACGACAACCTGCATAATCTCCTTGAGTTGTTCAACCGTTCTTGCACTTGCAATAGGGGTACTCACCGCAGCGTTTGAGCGAAGCCATCCAAGTGCAACAGAAGAAAGAGAAGCCCCGTGAGCTTTGGCGATGTGATCAAGAGCTTCCAGAACTTTCCAGCCCTTATCAGTCTGATATTCCTTGACGCTTTCAGCGCGAACAGATTCAACGCTCACTCCTGGGCGATACTTTCCTGACAAAAATCCTCGGGCTAGACCATAGAAAGGCAGCGCTGAAATTCCTAGGCTTTGAACAACATTTGCTTGCTCTGTTTCAAATGGTTTGCGTTCCATGAGGTTGTATTGATCTTGCAGCACCACATATTCGGCGAAACCATTCTTTGCCGAAGTCTCAATAGCAATTTTCAAACGTTCACCCGTGTGTTGTGAGGCGCCGATATAACGAATCTTTCCGGCTTTAATAGCCTCGGTATATGTTCCCAGCGTTTCTTCAAGAGGGGTCTTTTTGTCATCTTCGTGTGAGTAATAAAGATCAATTCTGTCTGTTTGCAGGCGACCTAATGAGTCATCAAGTGCGGCGCTTATATTGCTCCGAGACAAACCTGGGCGAGTGGAAAGTTTTGCAACTTTCGTAGCAATTACTAATTTGTCCCGGTTTCCTCGAGATTTCATCCAATTTCCAATAATCGTTTCAGATTCCCCGCCCTTATTTCCCTCTTTCCATTCAGAGTAAACGTCTGCGGTATCGATGAAGTTTCCACCAGCTTCAAAGTAGGCATCTAGCACTGCGAAAGATTCTGATTCATTCGCACTCCACCCAAAAGTGTTAGCGCCGAGACAGAGTGGGTGGACTGTGAGCTGTGTTTTAGGAAGTGTGATCATGACGCAAACTTACCGCGGACTGGTAAAAAATAGACCAATGGCCAGAACGATTATCCCAATCGCAGAGATAGCCGTCAGAGTCCTTCGGACCGCAGGGCGGGCAAGGTATATCGATGCCTTATCAACAACTGTAATGAGGAACGAGTACCAAGATACAGAGACGCATATCTGCACACATGCGAGTAGGAGTATCCCCCAGGCCAGTGAAAAACTCTTTGGCACAAATTGAGGGATGAAGGCAACCGCAAAGACCGCTGCCTTCACGTTAGTCAAATTCGTCAATAAACCTAATCGAAAGGCAGCGAGCCGCTGAGTTTTCGCGCCGCCCGCATAATCAAACTTGCCAAATTCGTTTCGCAATTGCAGAAGCGTTTGGATCGCTAAGCCCACGAGAAAGATGACGCCTGCATATTTAAGGATAGAAAACGCAGTATGCGACTTAGCAAAAATGGCTGATAACCCAACCGAAGAGAGAGCGCCCCAAGTAAGTAACCCAGTTGCATTACCAAAGACTGAGTAAAAAGCTGCTCTTCTTCCGCCTACCAAGCATTGGCGCAAAATCATTGCCATTCCTTGCCCAGGAACCATTGCAAGGAAAAGCGCCGTTGCTACGAATGCAGGGATCACTTTGAGGAAGGGCACTGAAAGAAGGTAACCAGCGCAAGACTTAAGGTCAATGTACGGGCAGATTGTCAGATGATCGCGCTAGCGTTACTCACATGAGCACTCCAAAGCTGTTAAGTGAAACCACTTTTATCGTGGTCGATTTGGAGACTACTGGGGGAAGCCCATTTGCAGGAGCAGTCATCACTGAAATTGGAGCCGTAAAAGTAAGAGGCGGCGTAGTTCGAGGAGAATTTAAAACTTTTGTAAATCCGCTGGCGCCGATTCCCGATTTCATTACTGAGCTAACTGGAATCACCGATGAGATGGTGCGCCTATCCCCCATAATCGATGAAGTTTTTCCTGCCTTTATGGAATTTTGCGGCCATGAATCTGAAGCAGTGCTAGTGGCTCATAACGCACCATTTGATATCGGTTTTTTGAAGGCGGCCGCTAAGGAACTTGAGCACCCATGGCCCAAATATGAAGTTCTAGATACAGCACGGCTAGCCAGGCAATTGCTCACAAGAGATGAGGTAATCAATTGCAAACTAGGAACACTCGCTCAATTTTTTAATACCGAAGTGACTCCTACACATAGGGCTTTAGATGATGCCCAAACAACCACCGAAGTCATGCATCGACTCTTTGAAAGGCTAGCTGGCTTTGGAGTGGAGAGCTTTGATGAGTTGGTGAAGTTCTCTCGTAAGAGAATCAAGAGAGATTCAAGACTTATTTAAAAGACTGCGTAAAGATCGCCCAATTTTTGAGAGTTTCAAGAGCCGCACCAGAATCCACGGCGGCAGCGGCCTTTGCATACCCGGCAGCTAATTGCTCAGTAATTGATTTTCCAAAGTCGCCTTCATAGGCAGCAATTGCTGCGGCTGCGTTGAGCAGCACGGCATCACGCGGGGCAAATTTTTCACCAGAAAAAATACGTAGCGCCACTGCAGCGTTGTATTCAGATTCTCCCCCAACAAGACTTTCAATCGGCGCCCGATCTATCCCGAGTGACTGTGGATCAAACTTCTCAGATTTCATCTGTCCATCATTGATTTGAACAATCGTGGAGGTAGTCGAAAGAGTGATCTCATCAATTCCATCATCTCCCCGGAAAATGAATCCTTCAGTTCCGCGTTTCATGAGCACTTCAGCCATGACGGGAATCATCTTCTCTTTTGAAACGCCAAGTGAGATTGCTTTGGGTTTTGCGGGGTTGGCCAGTGGTCCCAAAATGTTAAATACGGATGCTTGACCTAGCTCTTTTCTAGCAGGAGCTGCAAAGCGGATCGCTGGATGAAATTTAGGTGCAAAACAAAATCCAATACCAGTTGCTTCAAAAGTGCTCGCAACTTGAGCGCCATCCAAATCAATATTTACACCAAGCGCCTCAAGGACATCTGCGGCGCCAGATTTTGAGGAGGCCGCTCTTGCTCCGTGCTTAACTACTTTGGCGCCTGCGGCGCTTGCAATGATCGCAGCGGTGGTTGAAATGTTTATTGTGTTTGCGCCATCTCCTCCCGTGCCAACAGGATCAACTGCTCGATCAGGGATCGAAATTGGAGCGCTATGTTCAAACATAACCTCGATGAAAGCGGCTACTTCTGAGGGACTCTCACCTCTGGCTTGAATACCCAACAAAAATGCTTTGATCTGATCCTTGCTTGCCGAATCAGAAAGTATCTGCCCCATCGACCAGCGGGCCTGCTCTGACGTAAGCAGTTCACTGTCCGCTAATCGGCCGATTATGGCGGGCCATGAGAGACCTTGGGGATCCATTGTGCAATTCTACCTAGCGCGTGATCAGACTCACCCACAATAAGTAGGCCAGAAGGGCTCTGCCATTAAGCATCCTCGTCGAAATCGGGAATAATCTCCTCGTGGCCATAATGGATGCTCCAGCTAAAAGTAACCGCCCGAATATCGTGGCAGTTGGAACCATTGTTTGGCTCTCTTCAGAACTCATGTTCTTTGCAGCACTCTTCGCAATGTATTTCACCACGCGAGCAGTTCAAGGTCCAAAGGTTTGGCTTGAATCAACCGGGATGCTCAACGTTAAGTTCGCTGCAATAAACACAACTGTCTTGGTACTTTCATCTGTGACATGTCAGTTTGGTGTTTTCGCAGCAGAGCGCTTTCAATCTAAACGCTCTGGTTCACTTCGCCAGTTCTCCAAGTGGGGCATGCGTGAATGGTTTGCTTTGACATTTCTTATGGGCGCATTCTTTATTGGCGGCCAAATCTATGAATACGCAAATCTAGTAAGAGATGGACTTTCACTTTCATCTCGTGCGTATGGCTCAGTCTTTTATATAACAACGGGCTTCCACGGACTGCACGTAACCGGTGGGCTACTGGCCTTCCTTGTTGTTCTTATCCGTGTGAACAAGGCGAAGAAGTTTGGCCACGCACAAGCAACGACAGCAATTGTTGTCTCTTACTACTGGCACTTTGTTGACATTGTTTGGATTGCACTTTTCTCAGCGATTTATTTGATTAAGTAGGAGTGGAATTGAACAAGTTCGCAAGATTTAGAAGGCGCAAGATCGCCGGTCCTATCTTGGTTGTCGCTGCTCTTTTCACGATTGGAACTGCATTTGGAATGGCATCAGCCCTTCCCGGCGCCCAGCCTGCAGCTACTAGTTCAACCTCTCCCCTTGTCACTCAAGGTAAAGCAATATTTTTGCGTGGATGTTCCTCGTGTCATGGACTTAATGCAGAAGGCGGGGCGATTGCGCCATCACTTATTGGTGTTGGAGCAGCAGCAGTTGATTTTCAGGTTGGAACAGGCCGCATGCCAATGGCAGATATGAGCCAGCAAGCAATGCGCAAGAAGCCAATCTATAACGCGGAAGAAACTGCAGCTCTTGCTGCATACGTTGCATCTCTTGCACCAGGACCTGCATCTGTGACAAGTGAGAGTCTGGCTTGGGAACGTGATGGAAATGTTGCTCAAGGTGGTCAACTCTTTAGAACTAACTGCGCAATGTGCCACAACTTCGCTGGACAAGGTGGCGCGCTTACAAACGGTAAATATGCACCATCACTCATGGGTGTTGAACCGAAGTATGTATATGAAGCGCTCATTACCGGACCGCAATCCATGCCTAAGTTTTCAGATGCAACTCTTACCCCTCAAGAGAAGCTCTCCATAATTTCTTGGCTTCAATCAGCTAACCATGAACAAAACCTTGGTGGCGCTTCCCTCGGCCGAGTCGGACCAGTGACAGAAGGCCTCGTGGTCTGGACACTTGGTTTGGGACTTCTCATCGGAATAGCTGTATGGCTAGCAATGAAGGCTAAATAACATGACAAATATTGAACGCTTCCAAAATCCTGGACTTCCAGAACATGTTCATCGCAAAGCGGATACTGATCCAAAGGCTGCAAAGCGGGCCGAACAGCAAGTAGCGGCTCTCTTTTTACTCTCGGCACTTGGCACAGTGGGAACTATCGCTGCCTATATTTTTATCAAGTCCGATGTTTATGTCTTTATCCCGATTTTGGGAAGCACAAACGTCCAGCAGATGTCACTCGGTATCGGGCTGACAGTTGCAACTCTCTGCATTGGACTCGGCGCTATTCAATGGGCCAAGAAATTGATGCCAGATACCGAAGTTATTCAAGAGCGTCATGAACTTCGCTCTGAAGATCAAGATCGCGCAGATTTTGTAGAAACATTTAAGGAGCGCGGTGGTGAAGCAGGGATTGGGCGTCGTCCACTTATTAAGCGCACCCTCGGCCTTGCACTCGGCGTGGTTGGTCTCTCCCCTCTTGTTCTTCTTCGTGACCTTGGTCCCATGCCAAAGAAGTTTTTGGAAACAACTAGCTGGTCTGCTGGAACTCGCTTAGTTTCAGATCCAGGCGGGGCATATTTCAAGCCATCAGATTTAGAAGTTGGCGCGGTTGCGCAGGTACTGCCAGAGCTGGCTAAAGGCGACGAGCGCACACTAGAAAACATTGGTAAAGATGCAGTGCTACTTATCCGCCTTCGTCCCGAGGACTTCAACCTAGATGCAGAGCGCCTTTCATGGACTTATAACGGCATCATCGCTTTCTCCAAGATCTGTAGCCATATGGGCTGCGCAGTTGCCCTCTATGAACAACAGACTCACCACCTGCTTTGCCCATGTCATCAGTCAACATTTGATGTGACACGCGCAGCTAAGGTGATTTTTGGGCCGGCCGCCAGGCCGCTTCCGCAGCTAGCCATTACTGTTGACTCCGAGGGTTATTTGGTAGCAAAGCAAGGATTTAATGTGCCAGTTGGACCAAGTTATTGGGAGCGTAATTCTTCAAATGGATAACATGAACGAAATGAGTGCCAAGTGAAAAAGAGCGAGAGAGCTTTAGGTTCTGTAGCCAATTATGTTGATGAGCGCACCGGCGCCGCTAAATGGCTTAAGAAGAACCTCACAAAAGTATTTCCTGACCACTGGTCATTTATGCTCGGTGAAATTTGCCTGTATTCGTTTGTTATTTTGCTTCTGTCAGGAACATTCCTAACATTTTGGTTTGATCCTTCACAACGCGATGTTGTTTACAACGGTGCCTACGCTCCTCTTTCAGGCGTCAGCATGTCGTCAGCATATGCCTCAACCCTTCACATCTCTTTTGATGTTCGTGGTGGCCTGCTCATGCGCCAAATTCACCACTGGGCTGCGCTTATTTTTATGGCAGCAATTGTCGCCCACCTCTTCCGCGTTTTCTTCACAGGAGCTTTCCGCAAGCCACGCGAATTCAACTGGATCATCGGTGTCGGGCTTCTTACTTTTGGAATCGTTGAAGGATTCTTGGGTTACTCGCTTCCGGATGATCTTCTTTCTGGAACAGGTATCCGGATCGCTGAAGCAATTATTCAAGCCCTACCTGTTGTTGGTTCGTATCTAGCTTTCTTTGCTTTTGGTGGGCCCTTCCCCGGAACTGCATTTATCCCACGTATTTATACGGTGCACGTATTGCTATTGCCAGGACTTTTCTTAGCGCTGATCACCGTTCACTTAATGCTCGTTTGGTATCAGAAGCACACACAATTTCCTGGTCCAGGTCGCACGGAGAAGAACGTAGTCGGTTACCCACTCATGCCTGTCTATATGGCTAAAGCTGGAGGATTCTTCTTTATTGTCTTTGGCGTAACAGCATTCCTTGGCGCAGTTGCATCTATCAACCCAATTTGGCTTTACGGTCCATACACACCGGGACAGATCTCTGCTGGTTCACAACCCGATTGGTATATGGGTTGGCTTGATGGTTTGGTGCGAATGGCGCCGCCTCTTGAAACACATGCATTTGGTCATACGATTTCATGGAATATTTTGCTTCCGGGCTTAATTCTTCCTGGAATCCTATTCACAGGTATGGCTCTCTATCCATTTATTGAATCATGGGTGACAGGCGATAAGCGTGAACATCATCTCCTTGATCGTCCGCGCAATGCTCCTAACCGCACAGCACTTGGCGCTATGTCTATCTCGTTCATGATTATTTCACTTGTTAATGGAGGTAACGACATCATTGCGACCCACTTCCACTTAACGATTAACGGAATTATGTGGTTCACACGCATTGGTCTCTTTACCGTTCCACCAATCGTTTTCATAATTACAAAGCGAATCTGTCTCTCACTTCAACGCGCTGATCGCGACCTTGTTCTCCATGGCAAGGAGACCGGACGCCTTGTGATGCTGCCAAGTGGAGAAATGATTGAAGTGCACGAGCAGCTGACAGATGAGCAGAAGTGGACGCTCACCCAACATCAGCAACCAGATGCGCTTCCAGCCCCTCTTCCTGAATCTGCAACACGTGGGCTCAAAGGCAAACTACGCAAGCGTATGAATCAAGCGCATGCAACGCAGATTCCAGCTCCAACTTTGAGCGACCTCAAGGAACTCGATCACCACTAAAACCTAACGTCGCTAGAGTTAAGGCGTGAGTAAATTCCTTTCAGCACTCGGTGATGGTTGGTGGATGTTCTATGCAACCTTCTGGGCTCTAGTACTTGGCTTTAGCATTTCAGGAGCCATCCAAGCTTTTGGATCACGTTCATCGATTGCAAGACAACTTGGTGATCACAAACCTATTACAGTCACTAAGGCATCATTTTTTGGAGCTATAAGTTCAAGCTGTTCTTACGCTGCAAGTTCTGCGGCAAAATCCTTATTCAACAAAGGCGCAGACTTCACCACGGCGATGATCTTTATGTTCGCCAGCACAAACCTTGTCGTCGAACTCGGGCTCGTTCTCTGGGTACTCTTAGGTTGGCAATTTGCTCTCGCTGAATTTATTGGCGGAGCAATCATGATTGTCTTACTTAAACTCCTCTTACCGCGCTTTGCGACTGTGCCCCAGAATAAACAAAGCTCTTCTGTCGACGGCTCACCTGCTGTGCGCAAGTCAACATGGCATGACGCTGCAGGATTTACTATCGGGGATATCAAGATGATTCGCTACGAACTTCTTATCGGCTTTTTGGTTGCAGGCTCAGCCGATCGTCTTGTTCCCCTTTCTTGGTGGCATGCTCTTTTCTTGCAGGGTCACGGCTTGCTTGCCACCCTCGAGAACGCATTTATAGCGCCCGTCATTGCCTGCATAAGCTTTGTCTGCTCTGTGGGAAATATTCCACTCGGCGCTGGTTTATGGAACGCTGGGATCTCCTTTGGCGGAACGATCTCCTTTATCTTCGCAGATTTGCTCTCACTCCCACTGATTTTGATTTATAGAAAATATTATGGAGTGAAGTTCACTTATAGATTGGTTGCAGTTTTCTGGTTCACGATGAGTGTGGCAGGGCTAATAACCGAAGCAATATTCAAAGCGCTTAACATTCTGCCCACTCATTCAACCAAGATGTTCATGGCAACCATGGACAGATTCGGGAATAACCGAACAACATGGCTCAATGCAATCGGTTTACTCATCTCAATACTCCTGATTGCTCTCTATGCCACCCGAGATAAGAGCGATGATTCTCCATTTGCTACTGATCCCATCTGTGGAATGCAGGTGAATAAAGCAGATGCTATTCACACATATAAGTACGAGGGTCATAACTACTACTTCTGCTCGCCGGGTTGCCTGGATAGTTTTTCTAAAAACCCAACTCTGCGCTGAAATGCGCTTCGAGCTGATCTGCAGTAGCCTCATGAGTTGTAATCCCCAACAAAATGTGGAGAGATAATTGACTGAACGTCAGAAATTCCAAGTGCTGGAAAAGTATTCAGGATTTGAGCTTCGCCAATATGAGCCATGCGTTATAGCTGAAGTCAGTAGTTTAGATACCTACCAAGAGGCGGGGCAGAACGCCTTTCGATCACTTTTTAGCTATATCTCCAAGGGAAATAGCAACGCGGAGAAGATTTCCATGACCGCGCCCGTTATTGCGCTCACCGAACATGGGCTTGACTCCCAAGCTTGGAAGATTTCATTTGTTATGCCCGCGGGCTCTCTTATCCAGAACCTTCCGGCTCCTACCAATGGCCGTGTAGTACTCCGAGATTTGCCAACCGAAAAATGTGTTGCACTCTCCTTTAAGGGACGAGCCGGTATGGAGTTAATCAAGAAAAAGGAAGCTGAACTGCGCACCCTTGCAGCCGAAAATGGTCTTGGGCTTAAGGCTGAGACAAGAGTGTGTCGATTTGATCCACCCTTTAAGCCAGGGTTTCTTCACTACAACGAAATAGTTATACCAACAGAGTAGCTCGTGCTACTTAGTGCTGGGCTCCTGCTCCAGGCTTCTCATATTCAAGAGTGAAGCCAAGAATGCTAATAAGAAGCGCGCCCACTCCGATAATTGTTAGCCACCATCCAAGAAGCAGACCAAGTCCCATTGTGCAGGCGGAGAGTGCCACCGGCAGCGGCCACCAAGAATGCGGCGAGTAGAAACCAAGTTCTCCCGCAGCATCCGCAATTTCACCTTCAAGGTTGTCAGATGGAATGAGCCCCATGCGCTTATCGTTAAACCACACATAGAAGCCGATAATTGAAGCCAAACCTGAACTCAAAGTAATCCCTGTAATTCCGATTGCTTCTCCGCCTACCTGCCAATAAATAACAGCGACGATTGCATAGAAGACTGCCAATCCGAGAAATAACTTCCACATAGCTTTCATGTGGTTAGTGACCTTCCGTATGTATATCAGGATGGTGCAGATCAAAGGCTGGGCGCTCAGAGCGAATACGTGGAAGAGAGATGAAGTTGTGGCGTGGTGGTGGGCATGATGTTGCCCATTCAAGTGAAGCCCCGTAACCCCATGGGTCATCAACGGTGACCTTTGGAGATTTACGACTGAGCCAGATGTTTAGCATGAATGGAATCATGGAGAGAGCCAAGAGGAATGAACCAATGGTTGAAATTGTATTCATGGTTGTGAAGCCATCTGATGCCGAGTAGTCGGCATAACGGCGCGGCATTCCCTTAATTCCAAGCCAGTGTTGAACCAAGAATGTGAGGTGGAAACCAAAGAACAATGTCCAGAAATGAATCTTTCCAAGACGCTCATTGAGCATGTGTCCTGTGAACTTAGGCCACCAGAAGTAGAAGCCTCCGAACATTGCAAAGACCACAGTTCCAAAGAGCACGTAATGGAAGTGAGCAACTACAAAGTATGAAGCTGAAACAGCAAAGTCCATTGGCGGGCTAGCCAAGATAATTCCGGTCAAACCTCCAAAGAGGAATGTGATGAGGAAGCCGACGATAAAGAGCATCGGTGTTTCAAATGTAATAGAACCTCTCCACATGGTTCCGATCCAGTTGAAGAACTTCACACCGGTTGGAACACCGATCAAAAATGTCATGAATGAGAAAAAGGGCAGAAGTACTTGTCCGCTTGCAAACATATGGTGAGCCCATACTGCAACAGAGAGCGCTGAGATTCCGATCGTCGCTGCAATCAAACCCTTATAACCAAAGATTGGCTTGCGGCTAAATACAGGAAGGATTTCGGTTGCAATTCCAAAGAATGGAAGCGCCAAGATGTAAACCTCGGGATGACCAAAGAACCAGAAGAGGTGCTGCCAGAGCATTGCTCCGCCATTTGCAGGATCAAAGAGATGTGAACCAAAGAGTCGGTCAGATTCAAGTCCAAGAAGCGCCGCTGCTAATGGAGGGAAGGCAAGGAGAACAAGAATTGATGTGAGCAATACGTTCCAAGAGAAGATCGACATACGAAACATCGTCATTCCTGGTGCGCGCATTGTGAAGATCGTTGTAATGAAGTTAACGCCGCCCATGATTGTTCCAAGACCAGAAATTGCTAGACCGATCACCCACAGATCCCCTCCAATACCTGGTGAGTACTGAGAGTTAGCAAGCGGTGCGTACGCAGTCCATCCAAATGATGCTGCTCCCCCAGGACTTAGGAAACCACCAAATGCCATCAGGCCACCGAAGAGATAGAGCCAATAAGAAAGCATGTTCAACCGAGGGAACGCGACGTCGGCAGCGCCGATTTGCAGCGGCATGATGACGTTCGCAAACCCAACAAAGAGTGGTGTTGCAAACATCAAGAGCATGATCGTTCCATGCATTGTGAAGATTTGGTTGTATTGCTCGTTACTCAAAAATTGCATTCCTGGGCGAGCAAGCTCTGCGCGAAGAAGGAGTGCGAGTACGCCGGCAACCAAAAACCAGGCAAAAGATGTCATCAGGTAGAGGTAGCCGATTGTCTTATGATCAGTGGAGGTTACCCACTTAACAAAGATGCGGCCCTTGCTCTTAGACTTTATGACCTTCTTCTCGTAACTAGGTGTAACTACTGTTGGTTCAAGAAAAGTTGTCATCGCTTATGCCACCTTCAGTGAATTGATATATGACTTGTACTGCTCTGGGGTTACTACCTTCACGCTAAAACGCATCTGCGAATGGTCTCGACCACACAGAATGTTGCAGAAACCTCTAAACGTACCGAGCTTCTGCGCCGCGAATTCAAAATGGTTGGTCACACCAGGAAGGGCCTGCATCTGCATCATGTAATCAGGAATCCAAAATGCGTGGTCAACATCTGATGAAGTAAGAGTAAAAAGGACTTTCTCACCCAATGGCAGAACCAATTCTGGACGCTGATCGGGCGTTCCTGTAACAGTTGGGGCTGGGCTTACGTCATCATAAGTAAATTGCCAAGACCACTGCATTCCATTTACATGGATGTTATGAGGCGCCGTTGCTGGAGTGTCAATCTTTGTGATTTTTGATTCAGCGCTTGCGGTAAATCCAAAAAGGACTGCAACGATAATAAATGGGATCAGGGTGTAAGCAATTTCAACAGGAATGTTGTACTGAGTCTGTTTTGGAAAAGCTTCATTCTTCTTGCGATGAAAAAAGACCGGCCACATAATCAAGACTGCTGTAATCACGCCAACTACGCCTGCGGCGACCCAAGCCCATGTCCAAAGTGGATTGGAGATGCTATTTACAGAGGATGCGTTCTTGTCATAACCAAAGGTCGAGATATTTTTAGTAGTACATGAGGTGAGCAGAAGTGTCGTGACCCCGATGCCCAGAAGGGCTAAAAGACGAGGGGTGCGGCGCATGAGAGAAGGATAACTGCCCCATTCGCAGGTGCGCTTCCTAGGGGGTAGCGTTCTTAGCGTGGGTTCAGTCACAACATTCCAAAGCGAGGCGCCGCTGCATCCTGCCGCCGCAGAATTCCTCGGCGATGCCTTCGCTAGAGGCTGGGCTGATCCATCAAAGATTCACCAAGAGTCCCGGAAAGTCGCCCTTGTGCTCAATGAGGCGAAAGAGGTTTATTGCCAGCATCTAGGACTGCGGCATGACCAGATTAATTTTCTGGGTGAACCCTCTTTAGGTTTCCACTTAGGAATTTCAGGACTAATTGAAGCTGAGTCCACTTTCTATCACTCGGCTGTGGATCGTTCTGAGGTCTTCGCTGTTGCAAGTGGCGTGCGATCAAAAGTACTGCCAGTGGATATCACTGGACAGTATGTAGCTCCAACTGGAACTGTGGTCGATGTAATTACGTATCAAGCTGTAAATGGTGAGACAGGAATTCCTGGAGTTTCTCCAAATGGTTTTGCTGGAAAAGTTTTTGTTGAAGCATCTCCGCTGATTTCACTGCCTAAAAAGTGGAATAGCGCTCTCTGGGATGCACGAAGTTGGAATGGTCCTGCGGGTCTTGGCATTCTGGCAATTGCAGATAAAGGATGGGTTAATCCCCTTCCCCATAATGATTCGCGAGTAACGCCTGGATCGTTTTCCGCTCCCCTAGCAATTGCAGGGGCCATTGCTCTTGAAAACTACATCCGCGATTTCAATGAGCATGAGAGCAAGATCAGAGCCCTGAACGCAAAAATCCGTAACTTTCTTATTACTCAATTAGAAGATGTTGATATCGCGGGCGATTTAGAGACGGCTCTGCCTCATCTGCTCTCCTTCTCTCTGCTTTATGTTGATGCGCAGTTGCTTGTCGATGAACTCGATAAGTCTGGATATGCCGTGGATTCGGGATCTGCTTGTAATTCAATGAATATGCAGCCCAGTCATGTATTAGCTGCCCTGGGACTTCTCACCCACGGCAATGTTCGTATGAGCCTTCGAGCCGATCACACCGAGATGGAAATCGAGAAGTTCCTCTCGGTACTTAAAGATCTTGTGACAAAGATCCGCCGCTAATGGAGCTAGATTGCAGAGGGATGCGCTGTCCTATTCCTATTATCAAATTAGCTCATGCTCTAAAAACTGAATCCTCTATAAGGCTGCTCAGCGATGATCCTGCCACTCTGCCAGATCTGAGCGCATGGGCGCGTATGACAGGTAATAAATTCACTCAAGTAAATAATGAAACTTTTGACGTAAAGAAAGGCAACTAGCCCATCACGGGATTAATGAACTGCGAAACATCATTGGCGGCTTGTGCGCCATAAGCTTCTTCAAAGCGGCTCATAAATGTCTGCTTATCAAATACATATTCTTGTGTGCCCTTAGTTTCAATACAAAATGTTGCAACCATAGAACCAATCTGCGCGCAGCGCTCGTGATTGAGCCCCCAAGACAAACCAGCTAAGAATCCTGAGCGAAATGAATCGCCCACCCCAGTGGGATCTAGCTTTACCTTCTCAGTAGGAACACCCACAGAAATATTTGGTTGACCATGCTCTTCAACTATCGCGCCCTTTGATCCCAAAGTCACTACGCGGACCTGTACTTGGTCAAAAAGCTCGGTGTCGCTCCAGCCCGTCTTCTGCAAGATGAGTGCGAGCTCGTATTCATTGAGGAATAAGTACTTTGCCCCAGTAACAAGCTTTTTTATATCTTCTCCATCCATTCGAGCTAATTGCTGTGAGGGATCTGCCGCAAAGGCAATCTTTAACTTGAGCGCTGTTTGTGAGTGCTTCACCATCGCCTCTGGATCATCTGGAGAAATAACGATCAGATCGATATCTCCTTCTCTTTTAATGATCTCCTCTAAATTAATTTCCCTTGCCTCACTCATTGCTCCAGGATAAAAAGATGCAATTTGATTGAGGGCGGAGTCGGTTGTCACTACGAATGTCGCGGTGTGAGCCTTTGTTGAGATCTTGCAATGCTTCGTATCTACTCCATGTTTTGTGAGCCAGGTGTTGTATTCAGCCCAGTCTTTGCCGACAGCTGAAATCAAAAGAGGATGAAGCCCGAGCGCTCCCATGCCAAACGCAATGTTCGCTCCTGTACCACCTCTGCGAACATCAAGATCATCGACAAGAAATGAGAGGGAGATGCTAGAAAGTGATCCCTCGACAAATGAATCGGTGAACTTACCCGGAAATGTCATTAAGTGGTCAAGGCCGACAGAGCCAGCAACGGCAACTTTCATACTGGTGAACTAGCGATTAGTTGAATGAATCGCCGCACGCGCAAGAACCTTGCGCATTTGGATTATCAATTGTGAAGCCTTGCTTCTCAATTGTGTCAACGAAATCAATAGATGCGCCCATCAAATAAGGCGTGCTCATCTTGTCAGTGACAACTTTGACACTTCCAAAAGTAGAAATTGTGTCGCCATCAAGAGTGCGATCATCAAAATAGAGCTGGTAGCGAAGTCCAGAGCAACCGCCAGGTTGAACTGCAACGCGCAGGCTCAGGTCATCGCGACCCTCTTGCTGCAAAAGCGCTGAAACCTTTGTTGCGGCAACATCTGTAAGCAGGATGCCGGCAGTAGTTTGGATTGTGACTTCTTGTGTTGTCTCTGTGCTCATGGGTAGAAGAATACTCCCAAATCACAAGTGCTGCGTTGGCACAGTTGCCACCGACACGAGAGAATGGTCATATGGCACTTACCGACCTGCTGCTCATGGGGCGCAATAGCGATCCCACCAGTGAGCGTGGGGTTTCCTGCGATGGGCAACTACCCGCACCAAGTGACCCAGATTTAGTTCAGCGAGCAATAGCCGCTCGCGGCAAACTTGGTGATCGAGCGATGATTTTAGGTCACCACTATCAACGAGATGAAGTCATTGAATTCGCTGATATCACCGGTGACTCATTTAAATTAGCCCAGGCTGCGGCTGATAATCCTCAAGCGGAGTTAATCATTTTTTGTGGTGTTCACTTTATGGCTGAAAGCGCCGACATTCTCACAGGTGCCAATCAAAAAGTAATTCTTCCTGATTTAGCTGCCGGCTGTTCCATGGCCGATATGGCTGCGCTAAACCAAGTCAACGCTGCTTGGGCACACTTTGAAAAACTTGGTACAGCAAAAAGTACAATTCCTATTACCTATATGAATTCAACTGCCGCAATCAAAAGCTTCACCGGAGAAAATGGCGGAGCGGTCTGTACATCATCTAATGCAGAACGTGCAATGAAGTGGGCATTTGAAAAGGGCGAGAAAATCTTCTTTCTCCCAGATCAGCACTTAGGAAGAAATACCGCTGTTCTTAAACTTGGACTCTCACTTGATGATTGCGTTGTGTGGAATCCATGGAAACCATCAGGTGGACTTAGCGATGAGCAAATCAAGAAGGCAAAGGTAATTCTCTGGCGCGGGCACTGTTCTGTTCACGGTCGTTTCTCATTGGAGAATGTGAATGACGTCCGCGCAAAGCTACCGGGCGTGCAAGTTCTAGTTCATCCTGAGTGCCAGCATGAAGTTGTTTCTGCCGCCGATGTCGTTGGAAGTACCGAGATGATTATTCGAACAGTTGAGAACTCTCCTGCTGGATCTAAATGGGCTATTGGCACCGAGCTCAATCTCGTTCAACGCCTGGCAAGAACTCATCCAGATAAAGAGGTCATTTTCTTGGACAAGACTGTTTGCTATTGCTCCACCATGAATCGCATTGATCTGCCTCATCTGGTCTGGGCCATGGAGACCCTCGTTGCAGATGCCTCAACTGGGCGCATTATTAATCAGATTAAGGTCGATCCGGCCACCGCAGCTCATGCAAGAGTTGCACTAGAGCGAATGCTGGCTCTACCGTAACGACATGACAAAAAACGCTCCCACCCCAAAACGCAAAGACGCTGAAAAAGCGAACAAGGTAAATTCAATTTCTGCCCCTCAGACCAAAGCAACAAAGGGGCGAGATAAGGCAGCGACCAAAGCTCGCAGACTTGAACAACGTGCCGCGTTCATGCGCGGAGAAGAAAGCGCCCTTCCAATGCGCGATAAGGGACCGGTCAAACGTTTTATCCGTAACTACATCGATTCACGCCGCAATGTCGGTGAATTTTTCTTACCAGTGGTTGCCTCAGTTTTAGTTCTGAGCGTCATCCATAATAAATTTGTTTCACTGATCGCGATCTTGCTGATGTATGCAGCGATGCTCTACACAGTTGTCTCAGGGTTTTTCATGAGCCGCAAAATCCGTAAGGAAGTTGCTACACGTTTTCCTGGAGAATCAACAAAGGGCTTGGGTATGTATGGCTGGCTCCGCTCGACTCAGATGCGCCGCATGCGCGCTCCTGCGCCACAAGTTCAACGCGGCGAAAAGATTTAATCAACGCCCTGCCCAGCATTATTGGGTGGGGTAGAAATAGGTGCTAGTTTTCCCCTGCTGGGCGTAAATGCCTGGTGAATTTAAGTGGAGCGAAGTTGGTGAAATTCCAACACTGTCCCGCAACTGTGAAGATTGAGAAATCAATCAAGTCAGGTCGCCTCTCTTAATTTCGAAGTATCCGACCTCGGAGGAAGGTCGGGCCTTTAAGTGCTCACCTTTGGGTGGCCATATAAAGTCCCAACGTTTCCTCCCTCAAAGCTTGAGGGAGTTTTTTATGAAGAAAAGTTTTGTAGCTATTCCGGCGATCATCGCTATTGCAATCGCAGCCGTTCCAGTAGGCGCATATGCCGCAGTTAAGGCCCCAGTCCGCATCATTTCCCTTTCTCCCAGCGCAACCGAAATACTTTTTGGAATCGGCGCAGGAAAGCAAGTAATTGCGGTCGACCAGAATTCCAATTACCCAACAAATGCGCCCATCACAAAGCTAGATGGCTTCACGCCCAATGTTGAGGCAATTACCAAATACAAGCCTGACCTAGTCATCGTGCAGTCGACTTCAACGAAAGAAACTCAGGTAGTAGCGCAGCTAAAAAAGCTTGGGATTTCGGTGATTACAGAAGTTACTCCCAATAACCTGAACGACCTATATGCAGAGATTCAAATTGATGGCAAAGCAACACATCAAGTGACTGCCGCTCAATCTCTCATTAAAAGTATGCAAACTAAGATTGCAGCAATTATTAAGTCGGCTTCAACGCACAAACCTTTGAAGTTCTATCACGAGATCGACAACACAAATTATTCTTCGACGAGTAAGACTTTCATCGGCCAGGTATATAAGTCATTTGGGCTCACAAATATCGCAGATGGAGCAAAAGGTGCAGATGCCACTGGCTATCCCCAACTCACCCCCGAATACATCATTCAAAGCAATCCCGACCTTATTTTCTTAGCTGACGCTCAATACGGTGAGAGCGCAAAAAAATTTGGCGCACGAGCAGGATTTTCAACTCTTATGGCGGTTAAAGCTGGCCGTGTAATTGAACTACCAGCAGATATCCCATCTCGTTGGGGACCTCGCATCGTGAATTTCTATCAGCTCGTTGCAGATGCCATGAAAAAAGTCGCCTGAACAATGTCTCTAATTTTGGTGGGTGGGGGCGCACGCAGCGGCAAAAGTAATTACGCCATTTCCCATGCACAATCGCTCGCCAAAATTGATAACAAGAAGCTCTATTTCGTAGCCACCGCAGAACGCAGCGATGATGAGATGTCAGAGCGCATTGATCGGCACATTGCTGATCGTCCAAAGTCTTTTACAACCATTGAAGAACCAATCAAAATTGCCGAGGTAATTACCGCCCAAGAGCCAGCAGTTATCGTTGTGGATTGTTTGACCCTTTGGATTTCAAATCTCATGGGCAGAGAAATTGAGCCTGACTTCACGGCAGTTATTGATTCCATCAAAACATCGGGTAGCGATGTCATTCTCATTACAAATGAGGTCGGTGAAGGGATTGTTCCTATGCATCCAGTTTCCCGAGCATTTCGGGATCTTTCAGGACAGATGAACCAGACATTTGGAAAAGCAGCCGATGAAGTTTATTTTCTCCGATTTGGAATTGCGCAGAAAATCAAATGATCACAGACATCCTCGTGGCATTCGCCTTCCTAACGCGCATTCCAATTACACATAAGGACGAAGTCCGCCTTCATCGCTCGGCCAGGTGGTTTCCACTTGTCGGACTGGTTGTTGGATTAGTTGTGGGTGGTAGCTACTACGGGCTATGTCATGTTCTTCCCTCACTACCGAGTGCGACACTTTCGATTCTCATTGGCGTACTTATCTGTGGGGGCTTCCATCAGGATGGTTTAGCTGATGTGGCCGATGGAGTTGTTGGCGGCTGGAATGCTGAGCAGCGGCTTGCGATTCTTAAAGACTCAAGGCATGGCACATATGGCGTTCTCTCTCTAGTTCTTCAAATACTCCTGCAAGTATCTCTCTTACAGACCTTTACACCGCTCTGGGGTTTTGTTGCATGCGTTGTTGCATTTGCTTTGGCAAAGCTTGCTCCGGTGTATCTCATGATGGCTAAAGCTGCCCCAACATCAGCTGGTATGGGCGCGACTTATTCCAGGGAGATAACAACTCTTGATATCTCAATAGCCACTGTGATCGCTCTCGCTGTTTGCGGAGCATTTATTGGCTGGTTCACCCTCGACTTAATACTTGCCCTGAGCATTATCAATCTTCTCTTTCTTATCTATATACGAAAGAAGATAGGCGGAGTTGTAGGTGACGTGCTTGGAGCATCAGAGCAAATCTCCGAATCACTCATCTTCCTGATTCTTGCAATCGCAGCGCTTCATGGAATTAACTTGCCGGGGTATCTATGAAATCTCTTAAACTAATAAGACATTTCAAGCCAGAAGGCGCCGGTGTATTTATGGGTCAGAATGATCCCGACTTAGATACAGCGCCATTATCAATTCCGCACATCAATGTAGATGTTGCTATTACAAGTCCTCTTAAGCGTGCACAGCAGAGCGCTGCGCTTATCTTTGGAGATGCAAATTTTTCAGTAAACGAAGCGTTCGCAGAGATCTGTTACGGGCAGTGGGACGGAAAGAGCTGGCAAGAGATTGAAGGTCAGTGGCCAGAAATCGCAGCGGCAAAAATGGATAACTGGCTAGGCGTTACACCGCCGGGCGGTGAGAGTTGGGATGATTTTTCATCCAGAGTATTGAACGCGTTTAAAGAAATTGAAAGTGCTGATGCTTCCATTGCAATCCTTGCTCATGCTGGTGTGAACTCAGTGATCAATCACTATCTCACCGGGGAAGATCCTCTCGCCTTCACTCAAGAATATGGAGAAGTCATTGAGTACTAATCTGCCTCTGGATGGACAAGTCTGGCGCAGACCAGTTCCAGTTATCGGTGATATGAGCACAAGTGCCGAGCGTGCATCTGATGTCAACGGTTGGGCATTTACAGAAGAGGCGCGAGAATCTTTTTATCAAATAATTGGAGCGCGCCGAGATATCAGAAAATTTAGACCAGATGAAATATCAGAAGAAACTCTCTTAAAGATTCTAGATGCGGGCCATAGAGCACCTTCAGTTGGTCATAGCCAGCCTTGGAGATTTATTAAGATTACAGATCCTTCAATCAGGCAAAGCGCTGCTGTACTCGCCGACAAGGAACGTTTGCGCCAAGCATCACTTTTGCAACCAGATTCAGCTCGAAGACTTCTTGATCTGCAATTAGAAGGTATCCGCGAAGCACCTATCGGAATTGTTATTGCATGTGACAGGCGAACTCATGCAACTGGCGTGCTTGGACGTGCAACATTTCCAGATGCAGATATGTGGAGCGCAGCATGCGCAATTGAAAATATTTGGCTTGCCGCTCGCGCAGAAGGTTTAGGACTTGGCTGGGTAACACTCTTTAAGCCAGAAGATCTTGCTGACCTACTTCATCTTCCAGACGGAGTTGAAACTCTCGGTTGGTTATGTCTTGGGTGGCCAGATGAAAGGCCGCCTGCACCAGGACTTGAACGTGCTGGATGGTCAACAAGAGTGCCAATTGAAGATGTTATTTTTGAAAATAGATGGCCTGAAGACACTCAAGCAACCCCTGCTCCTATTTCACACTTGCGCGCGCCCACTCAAAGAGATGTTGTTTCTGCGCGTGATGTCGCAGATCCTCTACTGACTACGCCAAGTTCATTAGGACTAATTGATCGGGCAGTAGACAAAATAGCTTCCCTAAAAAATACCTATAGCAACGAGGCAATTGCCCTGATCGTTGCCTCTGATCACAAAGTCACAGAGTTTAATGTTTCCGCATTTTCACCTTCAGTTACATCAGAAGTAGCGGAAGCAACCCGCACTGGCCAATCGATCGGTGCATCTCTTGCAAGCGCTGCGCAAATTGATTGCGAGCTCTTTGATGCTGGTGTTATCGGCGGATCGATAGATATCTCATCACGTGGAGATCTAGTGAATTCACCGGCACTCGATCCCTCTGAGGTTGACCTACTTATCAAACAAGGAATATCCATTGCCGAGAAGTACTCAGGTCAGTACGGAATGATCGCACTTGGCGAAATAGGAATCGGTAATACAACAATTGCCTCGGCGCTCAGCTCTGCGCTTCTTGATCTTGACCCTAAACAAACAGTTGGCCTTGGCGCAGGTTCAGATAGTCAGATTATGAAAAATAAAGAAGACGTTATTACATCAGCGCTCAAGCGAGTTGGCAAGATTAACGATCCAAAGCAAGTTCTTTCTGAATTTGGTGGCGGTGAGTTTGCAGTCATGGTTGGCGTCATTTTGGGTGCCACGTCAAAGAAGATTGCGGTTGTACTAGATGGCTTAGCAACCTCAGTTGCAGCTCTAATCGCCGTACGCATTGATAGCGCCTGCCAATCAGTACTCATCGCTGGTCAGCGAAGCCGTGAGAAAGCCCATGAACTTGTCTTGCAAGAACTTGGTTTAGAACCGCTTTTAGACAATCGCATTAGGTCCGGTGAGGGAGGCGGAGCAATTCTTGCTACCTCCATCATTAAAGTTGCTATGAGCGCCCGTACAAACATTGCCCGTACTGTCAAAGACGACGGTGGTCAACAATGATCACTCAAGAGAAATCAATCGCTCGCATTTGGAATTGGCGCATAACGGCATCAGCTGCTTTTGTCTTGCTCATTGTCGCAATCTTCGCTGTCAGCCTTGGGCCTATAAATATTGATTTTATTGAAGTCTTCAAAACTTTATTCCATCTACCAGGGCATGCAACAGGGCAGAACCAAACAGTCATTCTCCAATTGCGGTTACCACGGGTAATCCTCGGAGTGCTTGTTGGCGCAGCACTTGCAACAAGTGGCGCTGTCTATCAAACAGTTTTCCATAATCCACTTGCCGATCCATATCTACTTGGCGCCGCTAGTGGCGCAGGACTCGGTGCGACGCTCGCTCTCATAAGTACACACGGTAATTCCTATGCCCTACTCCCAATCTTTTCTTTTATTGGTGGAGTGCTTGCGGTTCTGACATCGTTTTTCATCTCCGGCAAATTCTTTGCTGAACCAAATACCTTGCTCCTTTCTGGAATCGCTGTCGGTTCTTTTGCCACTGCTATTCAAACTTATTTGCAGCAGCGCCATAGCGCGGTGCTGCGCCCTGTGTATTCGTGGATTCTTGGTGATCTCACCTCTGCCAGTTGGAGCGTGGTGGCATGGTCATCTGTCTATATAGCGATCGCGCTATTTATTCTCTTCAGCGTTTCAAAGCAACTAGATGGCTTAATGCTCAGCGATGAAGAAGCATTCTCGCTTGGCATAAATCCCAACAGATTGCGCATTATGGCCGTAGGGGCAGCAACTCTTGCCACCGCCACTGCTGTTTCAGCTTCTGGCCTTATTGGATTCGTGGGAATTGTCGTTCCGCATCTTGTTCGTGGCATCACTCGTCGGGTGACAAACAGATCACTGATAACTATCGCTCTGACCGGAGCTGCCTTTCTTGTTCTGGCAGATCTTGGCGCGCGAACACTCCTCTCCCCTGCTGAGCTGCCTATCGGCGTCATCACCGCATTTGTTGGCGCTCCGTTCTTCTTATTTGTTCTTCGAAATCGCAGAAAGGCAGGTTCATGAGCGATCACATCCAAGTAACTGATCTCACTGTTCGATATGGAGATCAGACCATTCTCAACGACATCAATGTGAGTATTTCTCATGGCAGTTGGACATGTTTAGTTGGCCCAAACGGAGCTGGTAAGACAACATTTCTAAAATCACTCCTCGGAATGACGCCCTACTCAGGATCTATTGAAGACAAAGGTAAAGAAGTATTTAAAAACCACCAACGAAACGTTGCCTTTGTTCCGCAAAACCCACAGATCCCTCAAGGGATGAGTGTTGCCGAGTATGTGATGCTCGGACGCTCAAAGAAAGACGGTTGGGGAAATGAAAGTGCAAAGAGCCGATCATTTATTCATGATGTCTTAGTCCAAACCCATCTCTATGGAATGCAAGGAAATCTCGTTTCACATTTATCAGGCGGTGAGATGCAGCGAGCACTCATAGCTAGAGCCCTAGCCCAAGAGCCAGAACTAATTCTTTTAGATGAGCCAACAAGTGCACTTGATTTACATCATCAAATTGCTGTTCTAAACAATATTGAATTGCTCAAGGAGCGAGGCGTAACAATTATTTCAACGATGCACGACATCACTCTGGCTGCCATGTATGCGACTCAGATTGTGGTTATGCACCAAGGAAAAGTCTTGCTTTCAGGTTTAGCTGCAGATGTCATCCACTCACCAGAATTAAAGAACGCATTCGATAACAGAATCTCGGTATATACCCTTGAGAGTGGTCGTCCAGTTATTGTTGCCAGTAAGGACGAAGTCCTTTAACGAACGTGGCTTGGCACAAAAGGGGGCTTTGTGACAATTACATCACTTGTTCTGCCACGCACATCAATTTTCAAAGCTGAGCCAATAGCAATATCTGGCTTTATCAACGCCAAACCAATTCCCGCTTTGAGTGTTGGGGAGAAAGTTCCGGATGTAATAATTCCAACTACCTGATCATTGCCATCAATTACATTCATACCAGCTCGAGGGATGCCGCGATCTTGACTCAAAAGTCCTCTAAGAATCCGGCCAACACCTTTTTCTTTCTCGCCAACTAATGCATTTTTTCCATGAAATTCACTCTTACTCAGCGCAACAGCCCAACCAGCGCTTGCTTGCAGAGGTGAGATTTCAAGAGATAGTTCATGTCCATGCAATTGATAGCCCATCTCCGTGCGAAGAGTATCTCTGGAACCAAGCCCACAGACGCGTCCATCAAATTTACCTAGGGCTTGGAACATGTATTCCCAGAGCTGAGTTGCGCTATTCCAGGCAGGAAGAAGCTCATATCCAAATTCACCGGTGTAGCCAGTCCTGCAAATAATCACTTTTCCTAAGGCCTCTTTACCCGCAATTGTGATCTCGGTAAAGGCCATGTAATCCAAATTAACTTCAATTCCTAATTCCTTCAGGAACGCAGCGCTCTTTGGCCCCTGAACTGCAAGAACTCCGTAACTCTTATGGGCATTTGTAATTTCAAGACCTTGATCATTAGCCGCCACAAGTACGTCATATACAGAGGCACAGTTAGCGGCATTGGGGATTAGAAAGAGGTGATCTTCGCTATATCGATAGACGATGAGATCATCAATCACGCCGCCACTCTCATCACATAGCAAGTTGTATTGGGCGTTTGCATTGCCAATCTTATTCAGATCATTTGTAATAATTTTGTTAAGGAATGCAAGTGCGCCTTCACCTTTTATTTCAATTTTTCCAAGGTGTGAGACATCAAATATTCCAACGCTGGTTCGAACTGCTGTGTGTTCTGCGATCACTCCACCGGCTGAGAGCGCTCCAATTTCTTTGCCATACTCAATTGGCATCTGCCAGCCACCAAAATCTGCCATCTTCGCTCCGGCATTGATATGCCACTTATAGAGGGGTGACTCCAAGGCTGCGTTCTCCATAGAACGAACTTATCTCAACTTCACATTTCTAGCCCCCTAGTGAGAGGATTCTCGAATGACCGCCTTGAAGACTAGCGATAAGACAAATAGCGAAATTCTGGTACTCGGGGTAGCAAAGAAATCAGGCAAGTTAGCGATCGAATCTGGCGCCGCCAATATCGACACAAAAGCCCTCCTGGGAATTCTGACTGACCTAGGCGCCACAGGAAAAGCTGACGAAGTAACTAAGGTTCCTGTCTCACACCCTCGTCTTATTTATTTTGTTGGTCTAGGTGAAAGCACAGGCAGTACTTACGCCCACGAAACGCTTCGCCGAGCTGCTGGCGCTGCAAGTCGTGAGTTGGCTGGGACTGCTCACGCGGATTTCGCTCTCCCGCATTCAAGTAGCGCTGAGTTTGCGGCAATTGCTGAAGGCATCGCATTGGGGGCTTATAACTTCACAGAGTTCCGCGGTTCGACTAAAGCAGAGCAAAAAGTTCCCCTAAAAAGTGCAACCTTGATTTCAAAGTTAGGGGCATCGGTCGCAATTAAGAACGCACTCAAGCGCGCTGAAATTATCGCCGAGCACACGCATTTGGCCAGAGACCTTATTAATACTCCCCCAAGCCATCTGACTCCTTCATCATTTTGTGATCGCATCAAAAAGATTGCCTACCGCAAGGGTGTGAAGATTGAAATTTTAAATGAAGGACAATTGCGCTCTAAGGGTTACGGTGGAATAACTTCGGTTGGCCAAGGATCGGCAAATCCTCCTCGCTTATTACATATCTCTTACTCCCCAGCAAAGCCTAAGAAACGCTACGCCTTTGTCGGCAAAGGAATCACCTTTGACTCTGGCGGTTATGCACTCAAGCCAGCAAACGGCATGGAAGATATGAAGTCAGATATGAGTGGGGCCGCTGCAGTTATTGCCGCAACCTTAGCGATTGTCGATCTTAAATTGCCGATCGCCATTGATGCCTACGCTTGTTTAGCTGAAAACATGATCAGCGACAATGCAACAAGGCCAAGTGATGTCATCACAATTTATGGCGGTAAGACCGTTGAAGTTCTCAACCCTGATGCTGAAGGACGGCTTGTCTTGGCAGATGGCTTAGTTCGAGCCGCCGAAGATGCCAAACGTCATGGCCACCTTGATGGCATTATTGACGTTGCCACATTAACTGGCGCACAAGTCGTTGCACTTGGTACTCGGACAAGTGCCGTGATGAGTAATAACGAAGAATTGAAAGATCATTTCTTGAAAGCCGCAGAGATTTCTGGTGAAGCATTTTGGCCAATGCCACTTCCTGAAGAACTTCGGGCATCTCTTGATTCCCCAACGGCTGATATCGCAAACATTGGTGACCGTTTTGGTGGCATGTTGGTTGCAGGTCTTTTCTTGCGCGAATTTGTTTCACCTGATCAACCATGGGTGCATCTTGATATTGCAGGACCCGCCTATAACACCGCAGCGGCCCACGGCTATACAACGGTCGGCGGCACCGGAATCGCTCTTCGCTCTCTGGTCACCTTGGCCGAGTTAGCCGCATCACAGCAATAGGCACGAGCAACCGCAGGTTTAGCGCCGCCAAATTAGTGGCAGGATTAGACCCGCACAACTGAATTGAGAGGCGAGAGATTTGAACGACTTCGATCTAGTCATCCTTGGCGCTGGTAGCGGTGGTTATGCAGCGGCCCTTCGCGGAGCACAGCTTGGACTTTCCGTTGCGCTCATCGAGAAAGAAAAAGTTGGCGGAACATGTCTTCATAAGGGTTGTATCCCAACCAAAGCCCTTCTTCATGCAGGTGAGATTGCAGATAACACCAAGCACGCTGCTGAATTCGGAGTAAAAGCCCAATTCATTTCTATGGATATGTTGGCAGTCAATGCCTATAAAGATGGTGTCATTTCAAAACTCCATAAAGGTTTGCAGGGACTCGTGAAGTCTCGCAATATTAATTTTGTTGAGGGACACGGAAAACTCGTTGGTAAGAATCAAGTTGAAGTCAACGGAACTGTCTACACCGGTAAGAACATCATCTTGGCTACTGGGTCTTATCCAAAAACCCTTCCTGGTCTTGAGATCGACGGCAAACAGATCGTGACAAGCGAAGAGGCAATGTCTTTTGATTATGTACCAAAATCGGTCATCGTTCTTGGTGGCGGAGTCATCGGTTGCGAATTCGCATCGGTCTGGAATTCATTTGGTTCAGAGGTAACGATTATCGAAGGTTTACCTCGCCTTGTTGCACTTGAAGACGAATCATCAAGTAAGCAACTAGAGCGCGCCTTCCGCAAGCGTGGAATCAACTTTGAAGTAGGAGTGAAGTTTGCGTCTGCTACTAAAGATAAAAAAGGCGTCACTGTTACTTTAGAAAATGGAGCCAAGCACACAGCGGATGTACTTCTCGTTGCTGTTGGCCGTGGCCCAGTTTCAGCGAATCTTGGCTATGAAGAACAAGGCATCACGATGGACCGTGGTTATGTGATGGTTGATGAGAAGTGCCGAACGAACGTTCCAGGAATCTGGGCAGTAGGAGATCTCATCCCAACACTTCAACTTGCTCACGTTGGTTTCGCTGAAGGCATCTTGGTTGCCGAAGAAATTGCAGGTTTAAACCCTCGCGCAATCAACTATGACGGTGTTCCACGCGTTACCTATTCAGAACCTGAAGTTGCTTCCGTTGGTCTCACAACTGCGGTTGCTAAAGAGCGCGGGTATGACGTTGTTGAACTCAGTTATGACCTTGCTGGAAATGGAAAAGCAAACATTCTTAAGACCGCTGGTTCGATCAAGCTTGTTGCCCAAAAGAATGGTCCCGTCCTTGGAGTCCACATGGTTGGCTCACGCGTAGGAGAACTACTCGCCGAAGGACAGCTCATTTACAACTGGGAAGCAGACGCAAATGATGTTGCATCACTCATTCATGCCCACCCAACTCTCTCAGAGGCCATGGGTGAGGCACACTTAGCACTTGCCGGTAAACCACTTCACGCCCACGGGTAACTAGGAGAACACGTCATGACCTTTTCAGTAACAATGCCTGCTCTCGGTGAGAGCGTCACAGAAGGCACGGTCACTCGTTGGCTTAAAAATGAAGGCGACCACGTAAACGTTGATGAACCGCTCCTTGAAGTTTCTACCGACAAAGTTGATACAGAGATTCCTTCACCAGTTTCAGGAACTCTCACAAAGATTGTTGTGCCAGTTGATTCAACTGTTGCAGTCGGCGCAGAACTTGCAGTTATTGCAGATGGAGCATCTGCTCCCGCAACAACTCCTGCTCCTGCAGCTCCCGTAGCGGCTGCTCCAACACCACCACCTGTTGCTCCAACTCCACCACCTGTCGCAGCTCCAGTTGTTGCCGCGCCAGTTGCGGCGCCATCATCTTCTGCAGGAGTTGTTGTCACAATGCCTGCTCTAGGAGAGTCTGTAACAGAAGGAACTGTTACACGTTGGCTTAAGAGCGTTGGCGACACTATTAATGTCGATGAACCACTTCTTGAAGTTTCTACCGACAAAGTTGATACAGAAATTCCTTCACCAGTATCTGGAACTATTCTTGCAATTGATGTGCCAGTTGATTCAACTGTTGCAGTCGGCGCTCGTCTTGCATTAATTGGAAGTGCTAACGCAGCTCCTGTTGCAGCACCGGTAGCTCCAACTCCCCCACCCGTTGCAGCTCCTGTTCAAGCCGCTCCTGTTCAAGCCGCTCCTGTTCAAGCTGCGCCAGTGCAATCAGCGCCTGCGCACGTTGCCGCGGCCCCAGTTGCAGCAGCAAGACCTGCAGCGACACTTGATGATTCATATGTCACCCCAATTGTTCGAAAGCTTGCCCAGGAATTAGGCGTTGATCTAAGTCGGGTTAAGGGATCAGGCGTTGGCGGACGTATTCGCAAAGAAGACGTGCAAGCGGCTTCAAAACCAGTAGCGCTATCGTCATCTCCAGTAAGCGCTCCAGCAACCGGCCAATCAAAGCCTGCAACTCCCGTTGCTATCTCTCCTCTTCGCGGAACAACCGTGACTATGTCACGTCTTCGCAAAGTTATTGCTGCTCGCATGGTCGAGTCACTTCAGACAAGCGCTCAACTCACAACTGTTATTGAAGTAGATGTCACAAAGATTGCTCGTTTGCGCGATCAAGCGAAGGCATCATTTGCTGAGCGTGAAGGAGTCAACCTGACTTTCTTGCCATTCTTCTCAGTTGCAGTCTGTGAAGCACTTAAGCAACACCCAGTATTAAATGCATCAGTAGAGGGCGATCAAGTTACTTATCACGGCGCAGAACACCTTGGTGTTGCAGTTGATACAGAGCGTGGTCTTCTTGTTCCAGTGATTCGTGACGCTGGAGATCTCAATATGGGTGGGGTTGCTCGCCGTATTGTTGATGTCGCTGCTCGCACACGCGATAACAAGATCACCCCAGATGAACTTGGTGGCGGAACATTCACCATTACAAACACAGGTTCACGTGGCGCACTCTTTGATACACCAATCATCAACCAACCACAGGTAGCAATTCTTGGAATTGGATCGATTGTTAAGAGGCCAATGGTGATGAAGGGAACAGATGGCGGAGAAACTATCGCTGTTCGTTCCATGGTCTATTTAGCACTCTCATACGATCACAGAATCGTTGATGGCGCAGATGCTGCCCGCTTCCTTGTCACTCTTAAAGAGCGACTAGAAGAAGGTCGCTTTGAATCTGATCTAGGTCTCTAACTTTCATGCCAGCAAAGCGCATTGCAGTAACAGGCTCTTCGGGGCTCATTGGTAGCGCGCTGGTTGGTCATCTCAAAGAACAAGGTTATGAAGTTCAACGTTTAGTCCGCCGCAAAGCAACAACAAGTGAGGAAATCTCATGGGATCCAGCAGCAGGAACTGTTGATCTTGATGCACTTGAAGGTGTCTACGGAGTTATCCATCTCGCGGGAGCTGGAGTTGGAGATAAGCGTTGGACAAAAAGCTATCGCGCAACAATTTTGAATTCTCGTTTACTTGGAACAACAGCAATTGCACATGCTGTTGAAAAGGTAAAGCCCTCCGTATTTATCTCCGCAAGTGCCATTGGCTATTACGGTGAGACAGGCAATCGCGCGGTTACTGAAACCGACCGCGTAGGC
>Ga0208867_1000011_pt1 | contig 73793 bp, 68 predicted proteins | sample CryBogCBE05Oct08_FD_185505 | JGI IMG/M metagenome (GOLD analysis project Ga0208867, IMG submission 185505) | Freshwater microbial communities from Crystal Bog, Wisconsin, USA - CBE05Oct08 (SPAdes) (version 2) | ecosystem: Environmental > Aquatic > Freshwater > Lake | place: Crystal Bog... | reverse complement strand
ATATAAGCCCTCTCGTCTGAGATAAAGCCCTAATTCTTCATCTTTTAAATTGGTCGTATCATTAACAGCCTTGATCTGAGCCTGAACACTGATCCTAGAGCTCTTTCTGTTGCTCCTGTCTGTCTTGCCTTGAGCTTCTGAGATCCATTTAGCCCCTGTTCCGAGCAATACACCAGCTTCTTCGCATATGGAAGTTATCGTTCTATCTCCTCTGTTCAGCATCTTTTCTACTAAAGTTTCTTTAAACTCTTTTGAATAAATTTTACGATTTTTCATGTCTCAAAACCCTATCTTCTCGCCCCCCTATTTTCAACACTTGGCACGACAACTATCCTGAGACACGGGGTTCGCCGAATTTGGAGCCATTTTGTTCCCATGATATAGATTCGCATATCCTTAATCTGTAAAAATGCCCACCTAAAAAAACAAAAAAGGAAATCTAGTCATCTGTCAGTTGATGTTCTGCTGCAAATGCACTAGTATCCCCGAACAAGTTTCATTAAAATCTAGCGTTTAAATTCAGAATGGTTCATGAGTGAAAAGGAAGATGAATATCAAATACCAAAAGCCAAAAAATAAAGGTGAATGCTCAGAACCGAAATTAATTTACTATGGTTTGCTTGCCTTTTTCTCAAGTATCATTTTTGGATGTGTCACTGTTTTTTATAATCTTCATGAATTTCGTACCTTTTGTAGTACCACCTATGATTTTGGGCTTTTTTTACAAGCCATTAAAGATTTTTCTTGGCGCAATATGAATCCTTATTTGCTCAATCTTAATGTCAGTTTTTTAAATGATCATTGGCATCCGGGACTTATCTTAGCTCGTATTCCTGGTTTGTTTTTTTCTTTATCAACATCGTTAATTCTGACAGAAGTCTTTTTTTTGTTAGTTGCAGCTTGGGTTCCGTTTTTGTTAGTGAAAAAAAATCAATTGCATCTTTCTTGCGCGGTTTTCATTAACATGTATATGCTGCTGAATTACTATCAATGGAAAGCTGTTTTTTATCCTGTTCATCCTGCTATTTGGGCTCATTTTTTTCTTATGTTAGGTTCTTTTTTCGTCATAAAATCAGAGAAGAAATATGGCTTAGCATTTTTCACGATCTTGCTTGCTTCATGCTTCGGAGAGCAATTTTCTTTATCGCTTTTTGGTTTTTCCATTGCAACTTTTTTTTGTATTCGTAGGTATTTTCTTTCTCTTTTTTCCATTTTTTTTTCATTAATATGGACATGGTTTCATCTTTCAGGACGTGCTTATTTTTTGGGTCCTATTTTTTATCAAACAGATCGTGTGGCATTTTATCCCCTAGAGGTTTTTAAAAAATATAATTGGGATTTATACCAATTAAAAAGCATTCTTTTATTTTTTGCTGTCAACTTACCCTTGTTTTACTTTATCAGTAAAAAAATGAAGAAAAAAGACTTCCTAGATTTCCTGCCTATTTTAGGAATTTTTGCTCCTCTTGTTTTAGGAAGAATTTTATCAGGTTCCTTTCATGCGTATTACGACTCTACATGCATATGTGCTTTAGCCTCTTTAGGAATGCTTTTTTTTAAGAGTTCTCAACTGGTTATTTCTTATAGATCTCTTGTCTTTTCTTTTGTCTTTTTTCTCTTATTTTCCTATTTTGATCTCAGAATGGCATACAATACTGTGATAAACAGAAAAAATAAATGTATTCGTATGAAAGAAAATGTATCTTCCATTCAAAAAGAACGTAGCCAAAATCTTCGGAATGCTATCGAAATAATTGAAAATCAAGGTGGTGCTCATATTTTAGTTTTTGGTAATTTAGTTCCGAATTTTATAGAGGCATTTCCACAAGCAAATATTTATACTCTAGGCTCAAACTTCAAAAATAAAACTAAAACAATTGATTGGATTGTCTTAGAACATGGCTATTTTGGTCATGGGTGGATAGAACAGTTAAGTGAAGAAAAAAGGAGTGCTTTGATTAAAATTCCGCATCTCAAAATTTTTAAGCAAACACCTAATTTTTCTTTGTTTCAAGGACCTATTGCTGTAAAAGACTTACAAAGTGCTTTGAACTCATGAGAGAGTCTGAAAAGATGCAAGAACTACAAGATAAAGACAAATGGTCAGAAAAACATCTACTTGATAGTTGGCTACTTGCTTTTCTTTCAAGTGTTCTATTTTAGTTCATAGCATTATTTATAATCTTAAGCAAATTCGTTCTTTTTGCAATACAACTTTTGATTTTGCTCTTTATCTTCAGGCACTTAAAGATTTTTCTTGCCAAAACCTGAATCTCTACTTACTGAATCTCAATGTCGGTTTTTAAAATGATTACTGGCATCCCGAACTTATTTTAGCTCGTCTTCTGGTTTGTTTTGTTCTTTATCAACATCGTTAATTCTGACAGAAGTCTCTTTTTTCTTGGTTGCAGCTTGGGTTCCATTTTTTTCAGTAAAAAAAAATCAATTACATGTTGCCGGTACTGTTTTTGGCTCATTTTTTTCTTATGTTAGGTTCTTTTTTCGTCATAAAATCAGAGAAAAAATGTTTAGCGTTTTTCATGATTTTGCTTGCTTCATCCTGCGGAGAGCAATTTTGCTTCTCGCTTTTTGGTTTTTAACTTGTAACCGTTTTTTGTTTTCGTAGTTATTTTTTTCTTTTTTCTCCATTCTCTTTTCATTAGCATGGGTGTGGTTCCATATTTCAGGGCGTGCTTATATTTTGGGTTTTATTTTTCATCAAACAGATCGTGGTTCCTTTTGTCCCTTGGAGGTTTTTAAAAAATATAATTGTGCGTCCGGTATGCGCAACAACTAGCTGGTGGAATGCCAGTTCAGGACCTGAAAGGAGGGAATGGATAGACCAAAATCAAGGGTGCCTAAAGAAATCAAGTTGCCTGAGGAAGCAATAACAGTTTGAGAGATGAGGGATCTGAAGAAAGATGAAGTCTGTGGCCCAAACGCAAGTGAGCCTCTGTAAGGTAGGTCTCTGGGGTCGAGTAGCCATAATTATGAAGGCCCAAAATCCTTTCCGTAACAGAAGTAAGTGGGTAAACAGAGATTGAGTGGTTAGTGCCCCGGGGAAGAACTTTGGTGACTGAGACAACGTAACTACGACGTATGGTCTCTGCGGTGAACCAGAGAAGGGGAACTAGGGAGCAAGAGCTCCCGGATGAAACCGTAGTAGTCGCAAAACCAGGAGCCCATGAGGATACGGTGACGTATCTGAAGGTAAAATTCTTGGAAAGTGAACAGAAGTTCGAGGCGAAGTGGAATGTGTGAATGAGGAGAGCGAAACTCAAACAGTAATCTGAGTCTAGAAGGAAGACTTTCGTTAGAGAAGATTAACGTATGAATGCCTGTTTAACCAAAGAGTTTAGGAAAGAGCCATGCAAGCAGTGAAGAAAAGTTAGCCTATGAAAGTGAACTTAGGTCCTTTTGAGAGAATTAGCTCAATTCACCAACTTGAGCTAGCCTTTAGGGTAGTGAAAAGAAAGGGTGGAGCTCCAAGAATAGATGGAGTAACAATTGAGAGTTTTGAGAAGAATCTCTTGCAGGAAATAACCCACAACGAAGAAGTGGAGAGTTGGACTTAGCAGACAAGTCCAGTGCGTGAGGCAGAAATAGTGAAAGCTGGAGTTCGAGTGCTGGGTATTCCTACAGTCAGAGACCGAGTTCTAGGCTGAAAGCAGTATTAGAACCGAATCTTTGAAGCTCGGGTTTTCTAAACACAGCTATGGATTTAGACCAGGATGAAGCCAACGACAAGCTTTGGAAGCGGCTCAAAAGACGCTGAAAGAGCGCAAAGAATACGTGGTAGATCTAGACCTAGAGCGATTCTTTGACCGAATTCATCATGATCGATTGATCAATCGGATGAAGCTACAGATATCGGACAAACACATTTTGTGTCTGACGGGTATGTTGTTGAGATCTGAGATCATGGAAGATGGTCTGGTGACGGCAATGAGGCTTCTGCGCAAGGAAGTCCACTTAGCTCGTTTGAGTAATGTGGTATTGGATGAACTGGACTAAGATCAACCGAAGAGAAAAGTGAGTTTGTCCCGAGGAGTAAAATTCCTGGGGACCCCGTGTCTCAGGATAGTTGTCGTGCCAAGATATAAGAGCACAATGGGTGCAATCAACCGATGGTACATGGGGTGGTCGAATTATTATCAGGTGACCCAGTATCCATCGCAGTTAGCGTCCATGGAACCTTATACTCGGAGACGACTTGGAGTGAGGATCGTTGATCAACCCAAAAATAGGCGAATCCTCTATGAGAATTTAGCAAAGAGGGGAGTTCCCGGTAGACTGGCTGCAGGGACAGTATATTCCAAAAAGCGGAGATTTGTCTCATACTCGAGCGGTTGAAAGAGCTTATCCCAGCGTCTAGTTTATCAATTGGAGGTCAAAAGACCCGGTCCTAGAATAGATTACTACATTGGTTTGCAGTGAACAAATGGATCACATAAACCGGATACGTGACCCGTAAGTCCGGTTCCGTGGGAAGTCGGCCCTCATATCTGGGGGCCAATTATCGGAGGGGACTTAAATCAATTAAAAATTATTCTTTTATTTTTAATATAAATTTACCGCTATTGTATTTCATTAGAAAAATCAAGAAGAAAGACTTCTAGATTTGCTTCCTATTTTAGGCATTTTTGCTTCCTCTTGTTTTAGAAAGAGTTTTCGGGTTCCTTTTATTTTCATTACGATGCTTTATTTGTATGTTTTTTTTCTGGTTTAGCAATGTTTTTCTTCAAAAGAAATCAACTTGTTATATCTTTTCGATCTCTCGTCTTTTCTTTTCTTTTGTGCTCCTATTCTCAGCTTAGAGCAGCTTATTGCACTATGCTAGATCAAAAGAGTAGATGTATTCACGTTAAAAAAAGGTGTCTTGGATTCAAAAAGAACGTATGGCAAATCTTGAAAATGCTATCCAAACGATCAGTGAACAAGGAGGTGCTCACATTTTTGTTTCTGATAATTTAGGTCCCAATTTCATAGAAGCGGTTCCTCGTGCCAATTTTCAGCATAGGATCCGAATTGAAAAATCAAACTTGTTGGATCGATTGGATTGTCTTTGAGCATGGCAAATGTGCTGATTGCTTGAGAAACAAGTATTTAGATTACGAGAACATAAGCGTCTTGATGAAATCTCCTCATCTCAAAATTTTAAAACACACACCTAATTTTTCTTTGTTTCAGGATCTGTTTTTGCAGAATTTTTGTAGTAGGGGGGTCAAAAAAAGTTTGCTTCTTACTTGATTCAAATGCTTTTAAGGGATAGATTACTTGCTTCCGATGGCTGGGTAGCTCAGATGGTCAGAGCGGCGGATTCATAACCCGCAGGTCGGCAGTTCGATCCTGCCCTCAGCCACCATTCAAGTTGCACCAAGAGAAAGCCTGAATTATTTTGTTTTACTTTTCACGTCAAGAGGCATCATTGCTTCAGTTGGAGGCATTCAAGAAGATGGCTAGCGGGGATTCTAAGACCTTGAGAGCATCCTCAAGTGCAGATAAGGGGAGGCGACCTGATGACGCTGAGTGGAGCAGGAAATTTGCTTCTGAGAAGGAAGGGCTGTTCACGAACAACAAGCTTTCGAATGCATAGTGGATTGTGTGAGCAAGATCATGGAAGAGGTAAGTATTGTACTCAAAACCTGGACCTCATGGAGGAAGTTTAATCCGTAAAATGATTGCCTTTATGAGAGGGCAGGGCATGTCGTTACCTATAGATTCGCATATCCTTATAGCAATTTCAGGAGGACCTGATTCAACCGCCCTTGCTCACATTCTCGTAAACTATGGAAGAAGAATCATTGACAAAGATCGACTATCTTTGCTGCATATTAACCATAATTGGAGAGAAAGTGCTTACGAAGATGAAAAATTCGTGAAAAATTTAGCAAAAAATTGGAATGTAGAGTGCTTGGTACACCGTTTAAGTCCACCCAGTGAAAAAACCTCGCTTGAACAGCAGGCGAGAGAAGCAAGAAAAAAGATTTTTTTAGAATGCGCAGAACTGAAAAATGCAAGAATTTTCACGGCACATCATGCTAACGATCTTGCAGAAACAATTTTATGGCGGCTTATGACGGGATCTTTTGAGACTCATGGACTGGGTATTGGTTTCGAGCATGGTGTCGAGATTCGCCCTTTACTTAGCTTTAAAAAATCCGTGCTTGAGAACTATCTCAAGGAAGTTCATCAATCTTTTCAAGTAGATGAAACTAATTTCTGCAATCGTTTTTTGCGATCCAAAATACGTTCCAAAATCATGCCACCTCTCCTGGAAGTATTCCCCAAGGCAATTGATCGCCTTGCAGAACTTGGTTTAAAAACACAAAAAAAAATAAAAACAGAAGATTTGACAGCTGATCCCTTGGATGAAATCTTGGAAAAAGCTTCAACTTTTCGTTGGAAGCGATCTCATTTTCAAAACATTTCGCATACCTTTGAAAAATCCAGGCAGCAAAAAAGCTGGAATGGAGAAATCCATCTTCCTGATGGATGGAAGTTAGTTCGTGAAAAAAAAAATCTTTTTGAAAAAAAGGATTAGTCCTTTATGTTTTAGTTTTTGCTCTTTAGCAAAAATGTGTTAGGTTCGCCCCAAAGAGAGGATTGATCCATCAAAAAATGAAGTCTTCACAAAAAACTATTGCTTTATGGCTCGTGTTCCTTTTGTTGTGTATTAGCTTGTTTAAGGTATTTGACACTAATAGTAAGCATAGACAAGAGATTAAATTTAGTGAATTCATTCACCACGTTAAAGACGGGAAAGTGGCAGATGTTACTTTCAAGAGTGATAATCTGATCGTAGGCTCGTTCAAAGATCCAGTCGCAGATGGCAAAAAGTACTTTGAAACCGTTGGCGATACAGAAAATGCTAAAGTTTTTGATATCTTAGAAAAAAACAACTTGATCCCTAATTACGAAAAAGCAGAAAAAACTCCTTTATGGCAACAATTTCTGATTTCTTGGGGGCCGACGCTTTTTATCTTTTTGTTTTTCTTCATGTTTATGAGGCAGATTCAAATTGGTGGGGGTAAGGCGATGTCCTTCGGCAAGAGTAAAGCAAGACTTTTGACTGAATCAAGCAATCAAGTTACCTTTAAAGACGTAGCTGGTGTAGAAGAAGCTAAAGAGGAGCTTGAAGAAATCATCGCTTTTCTTAAGGACCCCAAAAAGTTTACCAAGTTAGGGGGAAGAATTCCTAAGGGAGTTTTACTGATGGGGCCACCCGGTACCGGAAAAACTCTTTTGGCGAAAGCTATTGCCGGAGAAGCGGGAGTTCCTTTTTTTTCTATTTCTGGTTCCGATTTTGTTGAGATGTTTGTAGGTGTGGGTGCTTCTCGGGTTCGTGATCTTTTTGAGCAAGGAAAAAAACACGCTCCCTGCATCATTTTTATTGATGAAATTGATGCTGTTGGAAGGCATCGAGGTGCTGGTCTTGGCGGAGGTCATGACGAGCGCGAGCAAACCTTGAATCAGCTCTTAGTGGAAATGGATGGCTTTGAATCCAATGAAGGTGTCATTTTAATCGCGGCGACCAATCGTCCCGACGTATTGGACCCTGCTTTACTTCGACCTGGTCGATTTGATCGTAGAGTGGTAGTCTCGGTACCTGATTTGAAGGGAAGGGAGGCAATTCTTAAAGTTCACACCCGCAAAACTCCAGTTGCTGAGAACGTGGACCTTAATGTCATTGCTCGAGGCACTCCTGGTTTTTCAGGTGCAGACTTAGAAAATTTGGTCAACGAAGCCGCTTTGCTGGCAGCTCGTGTCAATAAAAAGTTCTTAGAAATGATTGATTTTGAATACGCTAAGGATAAAGTGCTGATGGGTGCTGAGCGTAGAAGTCTCGTGCTCAGTGAAGAAGAGAAGAAGACAACTGCTTATCATGAAGCAGGACACACCCTCGTTGGTAAATTTATGCCAGGGATAGATCCTATTCACAAGGTCACCATTATCCCTAGAGGTATGGCTCTAGGTTTGACTCAAACGCTTCCTACGGAAGACAGGTTAAATCTTACTAGAGAAAAAGCTGAGAATAATATTTCTTTTTTAATGGGTGGAAGAATTGCTGAGGAGATTGTTTTAAAGCAAAAAACAACTGGTGCATCTAATGATATTGAGCGTGCAACCGATCTTGCAAGAAGGATGATTTGCGAATGGGGTATGAGTGAAGTTTTAGGTCCTTTGAGTTTTGGTAAGAAAGAAGAAGCTATTTTTTTAGGTCGAGAAATTGCACAGCATCGTGACTACTCTGAACAAACAGCTCAAATTATCGATCGTGAAATTCGGGAAATTATTGAAAAGAATTATCAAAGAGCCTATGAAATATTAACCTCAAAGATTACGATTTTACATGATTTGGCCCAAGCATTGCTGCAATACGAAACTTTGGATGGGAAGCAAGTGGAGCGCATTGTTCAGGGATTGAGTCTTGATCCCGTTACCAAAGATTCGGAGACTGCGCCAAAAGTGAATGAAACAGAAGCGGGAAGTGCTCCTGCTTTAGCATAGCAATCTCGATTTCATGGGAAGTTTGTTTCATTATTTATCGGTAAATTTTAGCATCGTTGATTTACTCGATATTTTGATGATGAGTTTTATTGTTTATACACTCTTGTCTCTGATGAAGGGAACAAGAGCGATGCAAATGCTAATAGGCTTAGGCATTTTGAGTATAGGCTTTTATATCTCTTCTTTTCTCAAACTTTTTACCATCCATTGGTTTTTTTCTTATTTTTTTGATTATTTTATTATTATAGTTATTGTCTTGTTTCAAGACGAATTCAGACGTGCCTTGACCCAAATGGGAAAAAATCCATTTTTTGCTAAAATTACCGAAGAAAAACGTGCGATGATCAGTGATCTTGCTGAAGCTGTAACACGACTAGCAAAAGAAAAAATAGGTGCACTCATCGTGATTGAAAGAGATACTGGGCTTAAAAATTTTATCGATACAGGGTCTCGGTTGGATTCTCGTGTACAATCTGATCTCATATACGCTATTTTTATCACTGCGTCACCTCTTCATGATGGAGCTGTCATCATAAGAGAAGGAAAAATCGCTGCGGCTGGATGTTTTTTGCCTCTTTCAAAGAATCCCAATATTGACAAAAACTATGGTAGTAGACACCGTGCTGCGATTGGACTGACTGAAGATTCGGATGCCATTGTTATTTTGGTGTCCGAAGAGTCTGGAGAGGCAAATTTAGTAAAAAACGGTAAAATAATAAGTAATCTCAGTGAGTTAGAAATAAGACAAAGTCTTATTGCGTTGCTCGATCTTTCTCAGGGTGCTGTTAATTTAACTAAAAAAATGATTGCTTGGATAACGTCAACTCAAGAGAAAAAGCATCCATGAATTATCTAAAAAAAATTTGGAATCTATTAAAACCAGATATTGAAATAAAATTAATTTCAATTCTTATAGGGATCATTTTATGGGAAATGGCCTTAAGTGCTAAATATATTGAAGTGACCAAAGAAGTTCCTGTAGAAATTAGCCATTCAAAAAATCTTATTGTTTCTAATGAAATTCCAGATAAAATTTCTTTTCGTCTTTCTGGTCAAAAACATCTTTTGAAGAATCTTTTGAGTCGTCATGAAGATCCTATCCGAATAGATTTATCTAATGCTAATTCGTCACTCGTTACTTATCGTTTTTTTCAAGATCAAATAAGCATTCCTTCAGGAGTAAAGGTTCTTTCTGTTTATCCTAACTCCCTTTTGATCCATTTAGAAGAGTTAAAAGTAAAAGAAGTGCCTATTCGTATTCAAACAGAAGGCTCTCCTGATGAAGGTTATGTGATTGAAAAAATAGAAGTAAAGCCAAAAACTGTACGCATTCAAGGGGCGTCAAGTAAATTAAATAATATATCTGAAATTTCGACGCATACCATTAATCTTTCTAAAGCGCGTGCTTCTTTTGAAGTAAAAGCTCCTATTGATTTTTCAAAATATGATGTTAAAGTAGCTGGACAAATCCCAAAATTGTTTATTGATATTCATCCTCGTATGACAAATTTTAAAATTAAAAATGTCAAAGTTCATGTTTTTTCTTCTCATGAATTTACGGTAGAGCCCGACACAATGACCCTTCTCGTGAAAGCTTCTGCCGAGGTGATGAATCACTTAGATGAAGCTAAAATTTTTGGAGTCATTGACTTAAGATCTAAAGCTAAAGGAACTTACAAGCAAAGTGTTCAAGTAAAAATTCCAGAAAATATTCATGTGATAAAATCAATTCCTGAAAAATTAACAGTAACTTTATATTGAGAATAAAAATTATGAAAAAAAAACTTTTTGGAACTGATGGTATTCGTGGTTTAGCGAATGAATTTCCTATGACAGGAGAAGTTGCAATGGCAGCCGGTAGAGCGATTGCTCGTGTTTTAACTAGTCGTCCAAAAGCTGCTCATCCTTTAGAAATAGATCATTTTAAACCTATTCGAAAACCGAGGATAGTACTTGGTAAAGATACCAGAATTTCAGGATATATGCTTGAACAAGCTATTGCCTCAGGGATTTGTTCGATGGGAGCCGATGTTATGCTGATTGGTCCCTTGCCAACCCCAGGAGTAGCGTTTGTCACTCAAAATATGCGAGCAGATGCTGGAGTGATGATATCTGCGTCACATAATCCCTACCATGATAATGGTATAAAAATTTTTTCTTCTGACGGTTATAAGCTTCCTGATGAGATGGAGATGGAAATTGAACGTCTTATTTTTTCAAAAGAATTAGAACAAGATTTACCGACTGCAGATTTAGTGGGAAAAACTTTTCGTATTGAAGATGTTCATGCTCGTTATTTGGTTTTTTTGAAAAGTTTATTTTCAAGAGATTTGGATTTAATGGGTATTCGTATTCTTTTGGATTGTGCAAATGGTGCTGCTTATAAAGTAGCTCCTTTAGTTTTTGAGGAGCTTGGAGCAGAAGTCATTAAAATAGGCATTCATCCTGATGGACTCAACATTAATCATCAGTGTGGGGCTCTTTTTCCAGAAGCTATTTCTAGTCTTGTAATGCAGTATCGAGCAGATATCGGTATTTCTTTAGATGGTGATGGAGATCGATGTATTTTGTCTGATGAAAACGGGGATATTGTCAACGGAGACCAAATTTTAGGACTATGTGCTATTCAAATGGCTAAAGAAGGTGCTTTGCATCAAAATACTATAGTGACTACCCCTATGTCTAATATAGGGTTGGAGCTTGCTTTAAAAAAACATGGTATTTCAATGATTCGATCTCAAGTGGGAGATCGTTATGTGGTGGAAACCTTAAAAAAAAATGCCCTTAATTTGGGGGGTGAGCCATCAGGTCATATTATTTTTTTAGATCATGCTACTACAGGAGATGGTATTGTCGCCGCTTTAAAAGTACTTGAGGCTATGAAAAGAACAAAAAAACCTCTTTCTGTTTTAAAAAATGAAATCCATTTGCTTCCGCAGGTCAGAGAAGATGTTCGTGTTGTAAAAAAAGAAGCACTTGAAAATTATCCTGAAATCATCAAGTCTATTCAGACTGCTGAGAAAAATCTAAAAGATGAGGGAAGAGTATTCGTGCGTTATTCAGGAACTGAGCAGCTAGTTCGTGTGATGGTAGAGGGGAAAAATTTAAAGAATATTCAAAAATTTGCAAAAATGATCGCAGAAAAAATTGAAGAACATCTTAACTAAGAGCGTATTTCAATAGTCTGTTTTCTTCATCAAAAGAAATAGTGCATTGCCAAATTCTTCCGGTCTTTAAAATGTGATCACGAAAATCAGGCCATAAAGAAATCCATTCAGAAATAATAATTAAGGGTCTTTCATAGTAATAAGCATGGATGCCTGCATCGTAAATTTCTTGTAAAGATCTGATCCGATCGTAATCAATGTGTACAACCCCCCCTAAACCACAGGTATATTCATGAGCAATAGCAAAAGTAGGGCTTCCTTGGGGTGGTTGATCTACCTGAAGGGATTCAAGTAAGTAGCGAACGAAGGTGGTTTTACCGGCGCCACGTGGTCCTTCCAGGAAAATGCGATCACCTAAAATCATCTGCTGAGAAAAAAGATAGGCCCATTCTTTTAACTCAGTTTCAGTGAATTTGAATTCGTGTTTCCAAGGGAATGTATTGTTCTGCTTGGCTAAGATCTTTGAATGCATAAGAAATGTTTTCTACTATATCTGTTGCAGTCATGCTGCGATGACCGTACATTTTTGCTGCAAATTCTCCGGCAAGGCTATGTAAAAAAACCCCTAAAAGAGTTGCCTGAAAAGGATCCATCTGTTGTCCGAGCAATCCTCCAATCATTCCTGACAAAACATCCCCGCTTCCAGCGGTTGCCATGCCGTCATTAGGATAATGGTTCAGGTAGAGTACGTTTTCAGGGCTACCAATAACAGTAGCGGCGCCTTTCAATAAAACAATTGCATGGGTTAACTTTACGGCTTCTCGAACCGATTGGAGAGGATCTCTTTGAACCATATCTTCTGTGGTGCGGAGTAATCTTGCCATTTCACCAATATGAGGCGTTAAAACTGTGGGAGCGCGTCTTTCGACCAAAAATCGATAAAGATCGTACTCTGCAATTAGATTCAATGCATCCGCATCAAGCAGCATGGGAAACCGGCAGTGGGTCAGTAATTCAATGAGTAGTCGATTGCCATCCTCACGAAGTCCAAGACCAGGACCAATGACTAAGCTTGAATAACGATCGTACCTACTGGTGATTCTTTTTTTCTTGGCCCTGTCATTTTCTTTTTCATTCAGCTCTATCGGAATGGCCATAGTTTCAAAAGGCAATCGTGACAGCATAAAGTTGAACTCTTCAGGCCAAGTAGCTACAGTCACCAAGCCTGTTCCCATTTTATGACAAGCCGAGGAAGCCATGACAATAGCCCCAAATCTTCCAGGGGTGCCCCCAATGAGTAAACAGTGGCCAAAAGCGTTCTTGTGCCCGTAACGGTCCCTTTCTTTCATCAAAGCACTCATGGGAGCCTTCATGAGTAAGAACTTATCTCCTTGCTTCCTTAAGTTAGGAGGAAGAGAGATATCTACATTGATCAATTCTCCGCGTTTGGTAGCCCCTGGTGGAAGAAAATGCCCCAGTTTGGGAAAGCCAAAAGAAATCGTTAACGTGGCATCAATGCAGGTACTGTGAATGTGACCGGTATCTCCACTGACTCCCGACGGCACATCTAAAGCAATGACCTGTTCTGCATGCACCGCATTGATAGCCTCAACTAAATCATAGAAAACACCTTCCAAGTCTGATTTCAATCCCGTACCTAAAATGCCATCGACAATGGTAAAAGGGCCGAAAGCATTTTTGAAGAAATCCTGCAAATCGCCCACGGTTTCAAGGTGGGTCATTTTAGCTTTCATTCTTTTTAAAATTTGAAAGTTTTTTAAAGCAGCTCCTTTGTAAAAGGATTCATCCTGCAAGTGAAAGATTCGCACACGTTTGTCTAAGCAAATAAAACGCCTTGCGAGTACAAAAGCATCCCCGGCATTGTTGCCTTTGCCAGCAAAAACAAGGATCTCGGATTCTTTCCCTGTGCCTGGAAATTTTTCTAAGATGATTTGAGAGGCAGCACGACCTGCGTTCTCCATGAGAATTTCAGCATGAATGCCAAACTTCTCCTCTGCAATACGATCCAGCTCTTTCATTTCGGTACTTGAGCAAATTCTAAATGAACCTAACATGTTGTACATTCTAACATATTTTTAAAAAAAATCTCACTCGAAAACGTCAGAAATATTTACGTAATCTTGAGGTAATCGGGTAAAGTGGTCAAAGAACCAGCAAGATGAACAGCATCCTGGAGTTCTAATACAATGCTCTGTGTTGTAAGGATGACAAAAATACCGAGAGGGTCTTTTGGATCTCCGACACGGATGAAGGTCAGCCACTCGGTGGGTGAGGCACAAAAAATAGTCCGAATGATATTTCTTTGACTTCCGATATTAGTGTAGGCGCCAGGTGGCGCAAATTCGACAGCGTGTTTTTTAAGCAATTGCTGCCAGAATTCAGGCGCTACTTGAGAATTCCAGCGTATACCTTTCCAAAGGACCTGTCCTTCTGCTGTCAAAAAAAAGCCTGCTTTGCTGATAAAATGAAAAACATCTTTCGACGTTTTTGATTTTTTAGAGTTGTCAAAACGAGATAAAAAGAGAATACTCAAAGCTGATTTTTTCAAAACTAAAGAAAGAATTTCTTCTATAGAATCTTTTGGCGTTTCTAGGAGTTTTGAATCCCAGAGAAAGCATGTGTCTTCTTGGGTTATTTTTCTTTTTGTGGCAGTGAGAATCTTCACTTTTGAGGGATTTTTGGAGATTTTAAGAGGAGGAGGTGGTGGTTTTGCCATTTGCTGAACCATACTGCCTGCACACCATTTAATCAACTGAATCCTTAGATAACGGATTAAAATTACTGGATGTTTTACATATAACATGGTACCCTACGACGGGTTGCTTTAGAAAATAAGGGAGAAGCGAATGCGTTTAACCTCAAAAGGGCGTTATGCAGTACGTGCGATCTTAGATTTAACGTTTAATTCCAATGGAAGGCCTGTTCGACTCCAAGAAATTTCTGCCAGACAAAGCATTTCTCTGCATTATTTGGAGCAGCTCTTTCGTCGTCTCAGAAAAGGTTCTGTCGTTAAGAGTGTGCGTGGACCCGGTGGGGGTTATGTGCTTTCACGTTCTATGGATGAGATTTCGGTAAAAGATGTGTTAGTTAGTGTAGGTGAAAACATCAACCCTGCTCGTGATTTGGTGGGGGCTCAAGACTTAAAGTCAAATACCCTTGAGTTTCTGTTGACGAAGTCTTATTTTGAAAACCTTGGGTCTATTATGCAAGAATACTTGGTAGATACTTCTGTGGGGGATCTCATTCGTAAAGCTGTTGGATCTAAAGATCTTGCAAAACCCGCAGCTCATTCTGAACTCGACAATAATGCAGGAATATTTTCTAATCCTGCTGTAAATCATGCTGAAAAAACTCCCGATTTATCTTGACGCTAATGCTGGAGCGCCTCTAGCACCTTCTGCCAAAGAGGCTATTCTTACTTTTTTAAATGAATCAAATTTCTTAGTTGCCAATCCTTCGAGTATTCATGCTCGAGGACGTCACACAAAAAGGGCTATTACTCGAGCTCGAGAATGTGTTGCCAGGACACTTGGTGAAAAAGATGAAGAACGTATCCTTTTTACCTCCTCAGGTACTGAATCCAATCAATGGATCATTCGTTCTGCTTTAGAAAAATCCTCTCAAGATCCACCCCATTGGATTACGACTCCTATTGAGCATGATTCTAATCTTAAAATGGTGCGATGGTTAGAAGATCGAGGTGGAACTGTCAGTTATATTCCCGTTGAATTAGACGGAAGCTTAAATATTAAAAAGTTACATGATCTCATTCAACCAAAAACAGCGCTTGTCAGTGCTATTTGGGTTCAGAATGAAACAGGAGTCATTAATGATATTGAAGCGTTATCTTCTATTACTCAAAGCTATGGTTTACCTTTGCATGTAGATGCCATTCAAGCTTGGGGAAAAATTCCACTGAATTTAAAACAGACTCAAGTGCAGTACATGAGTTTTTCGTCTCATAAAATAGGAGGATTAGCGGGCACAGGAGTGATCTGGACCAATCAGAAAAATTTACTTCCTCTTCTTTTAGGACATCAAGAAAAGTTTAAACGAGGCGGAACAGAAAATAGCTTAGGTATCATGAGCTTAGCTGGAGCATGCTTAGATTTGAGGGAAGATAAGATTGCTTACGTTGCTTCATTGCGAGATCGATTGGAAAATGCTATCAAGGAGAGGATTCCCGGAACTAAGATCAATGGGGGATCAGCGCGTGTTGCAAATACCTCGAATCTGAGCTTTGACGGTGTCTTAGGAGATGGGCTTGTGATGGCACTTGACCTTTCGGGTTATTGTGTTAGTGCGGGTTCTGCCTGCTCAAGTGGAGTTTTGGAACCTTCTCATACCCTCATGGCTATGGGTAAAACGAGATTAGAGGCAATGGCTGCTTTGAGGATCTCCTTGCCCATGCAAGAGTTGCACTTGCCTTCTTGGGAGGAGCTTGAATCTTTTGTAGGGGTTCTTGTGCAAGTAGTAGACCGTATCAGAAATGCAGTGAGGAAGGATGAACGAAAAAAATAAAAAAGTTTTAGTTGCTATGAGTGGAGGGGTTGACAGCTCCGTTACGGCAGTACTACTGAAGAACCAAGGTTACGATGTTATCGGAGTGCATATGCAGCTTTGGAATGGAGGAGGAGAAGAAAAACTTAAAGGAAGATGCTGTTCCACCGTAGATGCCAACGATGCTCGCAAAGTATGTGATCAAATGGACATCCCTTATTATACCGTTAACGCACAAGATGTCTTTGAAGATTACGTCGTTAATTATTTTGTTCACGAGTACCTTCAAAGCCGCACCCCGAATCCCTGTGCTCAATGCAACAATCAAATTAAATTCAGCTATCTTTTTCAAAAAGCCGATGAATTAGGCTGCCATTTTGTTGCTACAGGTCATTACTCAAGAGTGATTCAAGACGATGGAGTTTATCGCCTTTATAAAGCGATGGATCAGCAAAAAGATCAATCCTACTTTTTATTTGGATGTACTCAGAAGGCTTTAGAAAGAACTTTGATGCCTTTAGGTGCCTTCACTAAGAGTGCAGTGAGAGAATTAGCAGAAGAATTTCAATTGAAGGTGGCTCAAAAACCCGACAGTCAAGAAATTTGCTTTATTGGAGCAGAGGGCTACCAGCACTTCATTGAAAAAAAAGTTCCTGCAGAGCTTCGTCCACCTGGTCTAATCCAGCTTGCTGATGGAACTCCGGTGGGAGAACACCAGGGTCTTTACCGTTATACCATCGGTCAAAAAAAGGGATTAGCACTGAAAACAAAGCATCATGATCAGTATTTTGTGACAGGATTTGATTCTCAAACACAGACACTCATTGTCGGTCCTGAAAAAGATTTGTTTCGTAAGCATTTAATCGCATCGCATGCTCACTGGATTCGTCCTATCCCTAGTCCTAGCATGTATTGCAAAGCACGTATTCGTTCTCAGCATAAAGAAAGCAGATGCCAAGTGACTCGCTTGGAAGGTGATTGTATTTCTGTTAAGTTCGAAGAGGATCAGCGAGCGATTACTGAGGGTCAGGCGATTGTCTTTTATGAAGGCGATGAAGTCCTCGGAGGGGCTTGGATTGACCGCGTTGAACCTCAAGTGGCCTATGCTTCATGAGTACCTATCTTTTAAAGACATTGGGTTGCAAAGCCAATGTTTATGACAGTCAAAGAATTGAGAAAGAGCTTCAAGATCTAGGTTGGTCACCTGATGCAAAAAATGAGCCTAAGCTTTGTATTATCAATAGCTGTACAGTTACTGAAGAAGCCAATCGTCAAACGAAGAAAACAGCATCTCAGCTGGCACGCAAGCACCCTGATGCCTGTATTGTGATTACTGGATGTGCTGCTGAAGTAGCTCCTACAGAACTTGCAAAAACTCCTGGGACCCATTTTGTTATAGGGAATCAAGATAAAAATAGACTGGTAGATTTAGTTTTAGAGAAATTGTCACTCTTTGCTGATGATCCAAAAAAAAAACAAGGTGAAATTTTAGGATCAGTCATTGAGTATCAAGAGCTTTTGTCACAGCATCCCACAGAAAGAATTTGGCCTTTTTTAGATTCTTTCAAGACCCCTGCGGAGGAAGGTCACACTAAAAAAACCCGTGCTTTTTTAAAAATCCAAGAAGGTTGTAACTCTTTTTGCACGTATTGCATTATTCCTTATGCTCGGGGTCCCAGTAGAAACCCTTCTCCTCAGATGCTCGTTGAACAAGTCAAGAGCCTCTTGGAGCAAGGTATTCAAGAGGTGATACTGACCGGAACAAATATTGGAGATTATAGTTTTCGTGAAAACCAAAAAAACTTAGAGGATTTAATTGAGATCATTTTAGAAAAAACCGCCTTACCTCGGTTGCGCTTAAGCTCTTTAGATCCTACTGAAATCACTCCTAAAATATTACATTTAATGGAAGAGAACACGAGGCTTTGTGGGCATTTTCATGTATCTTTACAGAGTCCTCACTCTAAAATTCTTCGTTTGATGAAAAGACGTTATAGATTCTCTGAAGTAGAGCATACACTACAATCCATTGCGAATCTTTCCAAAAACTATCCCCTCACAGGTGGTATTTTTGTGGGTATGGACGTGATCACTGGATTTCCTGGAGAAACAGATGAAGATTTTGAATGGACTCAAAAGGCTTTAGAAAGCTTACCTTGGACAAGACTGCACGTATTTCCTTATAGTGAAAGGCATCAAACCCCCGCAAGCAGGTTACCTCACTTAGTTGAACCAAAACTACGCATGCAAAGATCCAAGATCCTCATAGATATGAGCATGCAGCGTCTCACTGAGTATTATCGAAGTATTCTTCATGAGTTAAAAACAAAAACTTTAGATAACGTCCTCATGGAAAGGCAGGGGGTTAAGACCTGGATAAGTGGTTATACCACTAACTACATTCGAGTCTTAGTGCCTGCTTATACCCACAAAACCAATGAGTTGGTAAGTGTGCAACCTCATGATTTCATTATTGATACTCAAAAAAATGATGTGGCTCTTATAGCCTCTTAGCTCTGGGGTGTTGCCCCGTGTCTCAGGATAGTTGAATTGCCAAGTGTTAAAAATAGGGGGGCGAGAAGATAGGGTTTTAAGACATGAAAAATCGTAAAATTTATTCAAAAGAGTTTAAAGAAACTTGAGTAGAAAAGATGCTGAACAGAGGAGATAGAACGATAATATCCATATGTGAAGAAACTTTTGTATTGCTCGGAACAGAGGCTAAATGGATCTCAGAAGCTCAAGGCAAGACAGACAGGAGCAACAGAAAGAGCTCTAGGATCAGTGTTCAGGCTCAGATCAAGGCTGTTAATGATACTACTAATTTAAAAGATGAAGAATGAGGGCTTTATCTCAGACGAGAGGGCTTATATTCAACTCAAATAGAGCAATGGCGTACACTCATGGAGAATGCTTTACCATGGAACAAGAAGCCCGTTAAGGATGCAAGAGACACTAAAATTAAGCAACTCGAACATGAAATCTTAGGAAAAGGCCTTAGCTGAACTATCAGCGTTGCTTGTTCTCAAAAAAAAAAGCGAATTTTCTTTGAGAAGAAAACTGAATCTATGGAAAAATCATCTTATTTAATTTAAAATATCTGCATTGTCGAAAATATCCAAAGAAATCAAATCATTACGCATGCAGACAACGGCAACCCCCAAGAAGAGCTGTACCATGCTTGTAATCTTGCAACGACTTGGAATTGTACCTTTGTTCAGCAGACCTGGGGTCAGTAATGATCATGCCTACTCAGAATCGCTTTTTAAGACGATGAAGTACGGTCATACGTATCCCAGCAAACCGTTGTAAAGCCTCGAAAAGACAAGACTTAGGTCAAAGGGTTTGTAGATTGGTACTGATCATTGACATGGCGGAATTTCTTTTACCACACCAAATTCAAGACACGAAGGCGAGGATTTAGAAATTTTAAAAAGAAGGCATGCTGTTTATCAAGAAGCTCAAGAACAACTCCCCTTCTCGTTGGTCTGGAAAAACTAGAAATTGGGAAAAAATGGACACCGTTGAATTTCATGGCTTGAAAGTGATGCGTAATTTTGTTAGACCCAATGATGTAGGGTGACCAAGCGGTCGAGGCGACAACTATCCTGAAACATACCGCAGGTGCGACTTGCCTTTAATCGACGTTCTACCGCTTTGCCATTGGCTTGTTTATAGCGATAACCCCATCTCCAGTGTTGCGTTTTATTTCACGAGTGATGGTAGATGGGTGGCATTGAAGTATTCTGGCAATCTCAGCCGTTGATGTCTTCGTTGCTCTCAGCGCGTAAATTTGTGACCTTTTTTCTAAATTCAAGTGATTGTAACCTGTTGGCATGATAAACTCCTTCAATTTTAATCTTGAGGCTATCCTATTTTTTTGACTCCGTATAACTAGTTTTTTAATTTACATCTCAATAATGCAGTTCGCGGTTGAAGGGGCCCATGAAGAAAAAGATGATATTTTAAAAACAGGCCTTAGAGTCTCAGATGTTGTTCAAACTGATCATATGGGAGTAAGGCACTCTGGTAAGAATGGGTACTGCAATGTAATTTGCAATGAACTATTTACTGTTTTTAATACTGTTCACAGTAAAAGTCGCCTTAGTTTTTTGAAAATTTTAGGATGTAATAAAGCTTGGTTCACTTTTAATGAAGCAGCATTTTCTTACCTGAAAAAGATGAAACTGCCTAAGAAGTGGATAGATTTATTTGATTATGGCGATAAATTCGACGAAAATGATTTGTACGATTTGCTTAAAAAAAATAAAATAAACATAAATAGCAAAGTCCATCGGAGTATACTCGAAGCGGGTCTTATGGGTTATCTTTTTGAAAGTGGTTTTAATATGGAGATAATCCTTCATAGTGACGGAGCTAAGGAGTTTGTGCTGTTTATTCATTGTCTTTGCTGGATCCATGCAGCAAGGCCAATAAAAGAAATTAATGCATCAACGGAGTATGAAGCCAAATTAATTGAAAACGCTTTAACAAAATTTTGGGAATTTTATAAAAAGCTCAAAGCATACAAAATTAATCCAACACAAAAAGAGGCAAAAAGATTAGAATCCGAGTTTGTTGCAATTTTTAGTGAAAAAACCGGTTACGATTCACTCGATAAAGCCATTAACGGTATTTTACTAAAAAAAGACCAGCTTTTATTGGTATTAAAAAGACCCGAAGCTCCAATCCATAATAATGGCTCTGAAACGGAAGGAAGAGAATCGGTTGTGAGAACGCGCATCTCAAAAACAAATAGTGAAATTGGTACAAAATCCAGAGATACTTTTTTGAGTTTAATGAAAACGACCAGAAAATTAAAAATTTCTTTTTGGGATTATCTTTATGATCGAATTCACCATAGTAATAAGATTGAAAATCTTGCAAAAATTATAGAAAAGAGAGTCTGGAAGCAACCAATCTACGCGTCGGCGTAAGAAATAAGATTATAAAATTCATCGATTTATCTGTTTCAGTGCTATAGGTTGAGTATCCGATACGTTCTTTTGTCTCAAGCATTACTCTATTTGAACTGCGATCATCAAAATTAAGCGAGAGAGAATTTTAATTATTTTGTAACTGGTCAGAGGTTATTTCATAAAATCAGGGAATTTATCTTCAAAAACCAACTTTAGTGCTTCGGTAGGGCTAACTCCATTCTTCATACATGTCAAAAGGTAACTCCGAATTCTAGCAAATATTTTTGCACCGAAGAAAGAACGAAAGCATCCAGATATTTTCTGTTGTACTTTTGTCATTCTTAAGTCATTCTCTCCTTGGTTATTTGTAAAAGGAACACTTTTATCTCCCAGAAACCGTAAGGTTTCTAGTTCAAAATCTCGTAGACGCGTCAAAAGATTTCTGGGTTTTGTTTGGGCGCGTTCTTTTTCATTTATTGGACATTCTATTTCTCCATCAGCAATTATTTTCCGATAGGACTTTTGAAACGCTTTTGCTCTTTTTTTCGAAACAGCGCCACCCGCTTTGTCGACTGCTACGTTCATCTTGATTAGAAGAAGTTGCATTTTTTTTGCCCATTTCTGATTGTATCATTCCGCAGCAGATTCTAGTTCTCTAAGATGATGCGCATTACATAAGACATGCTTACATTGATAGTAAAAATAGGATTTCCAATGGTCGTGAACCAAAATACCTTTATAGTAAGGAAGTACACCCATTCGATTCATTCCTTTTTTACCACGATTTGTGTCCGCATGAAACAAAGTCACCTCTTCATTGCCAACACAATGAAGCCAATGTTTTTTTCCATTGATGTTAATTCCAGTTTCATCGACATTATTGAGATAAGAGTGAATTAATTTATTTTTTGCCCATATTTCAAAAAATTCAAGTTTTTCATAGATCGCATAATTCCAATTCGATATAGATCCCTTAGCTACGGGTAGACCCATTGGGTCACTCAAATAATCACGAACCCTCGCTAACGCAATGAGTTGAAACTGGGACATATAAACAGAAGTTGCTTTTACTTGATTTCCATATTGAGTCGGTTGAGTTACTCCCTTTGGAAATTCAGCAACAAATCTTTCATTTTTTTCATGAACAAGAACTTCGGCACGATACTCTGTAACATGTATCTTGATTTCTAGATCAAAAACCTGCCTGGATTCAAATCCATCGCTTTTATAGTTTCCCGGAGGTATCATTTTTCGATCAATTTTTATTTCTTCGATTTGATCTGGATTCTCGATTTTTTTAAGGCAGTTTCCTGTGTGTCCTTTTTGACCACCTGGTTTGCGATTTTTCTTGTTTCTTTTTTTCTTCTTCTTTTTTCGATTTGGATCTTGTGATGGAGCAATACTACTATTACTGCTATTCGTAGCAAGTTGTCGAATTAGATCTAACATGCTTTCGAATATATTTAGTATTTTTTTCTTATAGAAAGGAGTTAAAGCTTCTTGATCAATGTGATCCTGAGCATACTGAATATTTTTAACTAATGCATTTACTTTAATGACTTTCATCTTATGCAGAATGGATGTATCAGATTTTTTAGAAATCGTCAAGATATATGTAGATATATCTTATTTTTTATATCGTATTTAGGAAGCAAGGGGGTTTTGCTAAAAAAGAAGCTAAAAATTCGTTTGACTAACCTAGATAAAAGACGCGAAAAATTTTATTTCGGATGAATCGAAAGCTTGCGTGCATAGGTGATTTCATTGTTGTCCAAATTAACAGTAAATGGTAAAAATTGACTTAAGCAAAAGCTGCTAAATAATGACAGGTAGTTCATTGGCTCGGCCAGTGTGACTACAAGTCTTGGCTCTTGAATTGAGTGCTTCTGGTTCTGATATTTGTCTCCCACAGGGACGTGGTGGTTCACTGTAGCAGGCAAATATCTCAAAATCAAAATATGAAAGTTTGGATTAAGTAAGGTGAAGGTATAAGTATCTTGTAGTATTTATGCGATTAGTCACCAGCAACTAATAATAAAAAAACCCTCTCTTGGGGCTCTAGTAATCGTCAATTGCCTGATTTATTTAGAACGTTATAATTTGATGTCTTCTTGATTGTTGGGTGTATAAACTTGTTGATTCCTGATGACAAATATCCGGTTAATTGATATCGACACTGGCACATCCGAAAAGGTGACTTGGCACTATAAATTCGTGACTGTAATAATTTTAAGAATCAAATCTCAAAAATTTTTTAAATAAGTGCTGCTCGAAAACGGTGAAAAAGCGAAGACAGCCATCTAATATTTCGATTTCAGGGGAAAATAAACCGAACTGACCTTCATGTGAATTTCTAGAAATCATTAAGTTCATTGTTGGTTTTATCGATAAATCACATTTTTTTGAAAAAATGGCTGACTAGTTACGAATCTTTTAAAAAAAGAACCCACCAAAAAAAGCATCAGAAGAAAGCAAAAGATGGCTGCCATGGATAATAGCTACCTGATGAAGATTTTGTTTGCTGATCCCCTTCCCAAGTCATATGCGTAACCCCTGGCAATCTACAAACCCTTTGACCTAAGTCTTGTCTTTTCGAGGCGTTGGAACGGTTTGCTAGGATACGTATGACCGTACTTCATCGTCTTAAAAAGTGATTCTGAGTAGGCATTATCATTACTGACCCCAGGTCTGCTGAACGAAGGTACAATTCCAAGTCGTTGCAAGGTTACAAGCATGGCACAGCCCTTCCTGGGGGTTGCCGTTGTCTGCATGTGTGATGATTTGATTTCTTTGGATATTTTCGACAATGCAGGTATTTTAAATTAAATCAGATGATTTTTCTATAGATTCAGTTTCGTGTCCTTCATGTCCCACAATTTTACGTGAAAAAATGTCCATGAATAAATAGAAATAGTAGTAGATGCCAAGGACTAGAGTAGGCAAATATCTGATATCCCAACTAAAATCACATGATCGAGTTTTGATGAGGTACTCACCGCTTCGATTTTTCTTGGAGGACGACTTTTACCTCGATGTTTCATTCATTTTTCAGATTTAAGTAATCGATATATCGTCGATTCAGATCCTAGATACACGCCCCGATCAGCAAGCTCCGAAACTATCTGTCGGGGGCTCTTGTCGCAAAATTCGGAAGCTTGTTACCACTTTTAAATAGCCTGAAGTTCTTCTTGAGAAAACGAAGAAGCTGGCTGGGATGGGGGCCCTTACGGCAATCCTCCCTTAATTTTGATAGCTTCCATCGCTGAATAGTTCTTTCGTCTATTCTTAGGATGCTACAGGCCTTGCTCTGACGGGCCCCATCTTTCAACATTCCTTCATCAGGTCTAGAATCGCGGTACGATCCCTTAGCTCAGTATTAGCTCCTCTTCCTTTTTCTTCTCAAAGAAAATTTGCTTTTTTTTTGAGAAGAAGCAACGCTGATAGTTCAGCTAAGGCCTTATCTTTTCTTAAGATTTCATGTTCGAGTTGCTTAATTTGAGTGTCTCTTGCATCCTTAAGGGGCTTCTTGTTCCATGGTAAAGCATTCTCCATGAGTGTACGCCATTGCTCTATTTGAGTTGAATATAAGCCCTCTCGTCTGAGATAAAGCCCTCATTCTTCATCTTTTAAATTGGTAGTATCATTAACAGCCTTGATCTGAGCCTGAACACTGATATTTTAGAGCTCTTTCTGTTGCTCCTGTCTGCCTTGCCTTGAATGAATTTTACGATTTTTCATGTCTCAAAACCCTATCTTCTCGCCCCCTATTTTCAATACTTGGCAATTCAACTACCCTGACACACGGGGTGATTTAGAAGGCATCTGTGGTTGGTGGCAATAAATTTTTCACGGTGATCTTTTCACAGTCTTTTCCTATTTTCATCACTTTTATACCACAAAAGGAACTAACACCCCCCTGCTCAATATCATGGGCCCTTAATATTCTGCTGATTTCTTCAATTTCGTTAGCAATAGTCAACTCAAATCTCGATTTTTTGTTTCCTTACAACAACCATACGTCCATTCATTAATCGCGATAAGTAAAGTTATCGCGATTAATGAATGATTTAAAATCGCAAAAAATTTGAAAATTTCAAAAATTTAATTTCACAAAGACATCATCAAAGATGTGTCAGTAAAGGATGAAGAGGCTTTGTGAGTATAAAGGTTGCATGAAGTATATATATGAAAAAGTTTACTTTTTTTGTATTTCTATTGCTTTTATCCCTCAATCCATGTTCAGCGAATGCTTGTTTTACTGAGATGTTTGAATGCTTCGGGTTATTGCTCTCATCTAAACAAAAAATAGATGAAAAGATTAAATCAGTAAAAGAAGAAAATTTAATTGATAAAAAAAGAGATTTTTTTTATCCGAATCTTTTTTTTATCTAGAATTGCGGTAGGATTTTCTAGCTTAAGTTTTATTTCTTTTTCCTTTTCGTTCTTCCCAAAAAGTAAGAAGGCAAGTAAGGATATGCAAATTAGTAAAAAAATACCTCAACATCTTCTCTTTCTTTTATGAATTCATCTAAAGCATTTTTACTTATGTTGGTGCCTCTTAAGTTTAAAGTCTTAAGAGATGGCATTAATTTAAAATGAGCTAATACTTTGTCGGTTATTTTTGTATTCCAAGAAACATCCATTGTTTCAAGAGAGGGTGAATAAAAATTTTCAAAGCTTTTATCTGTTATTTGAGAGTAGCTGAGATTTAAAATTTTTAAGTTATAAAGAGAACTTAGATGTTTTAATCCATAATTTATGCTGTTTTGTTTAAGATTTAAACAACTTATATTTTTTAAACTTTTCAAATGATTTAAGCTTTTTGCTGTGATTTTTTTATTTTTAGATAAATTTAAGGATTCTAAAGAAACAAAACGAGATAACTTTAAGACCCCGTCATCAGTAATGAGTGTATCAGAAACATCTAAATGCTTTATTTGATTTAAGCTTAAAAAATAATCAATTCCTTCGTCATCAATATTGGTGCCGGCAAGAGAAAGTGATGACAAAGGAAGTTCGTTTAAATATGAAATACTTTGACTGCTAATTGCTGGATTATTTGATAAATTGAGTTTTTCCAGAGAAAACAGGCTTATTTTATATAAAGAATTATCACTAATGTTAGTATACGCTAGATTTAATGATTTTATTTTTTTAAATTGAAGTAAGTGCTTTATTGCACGATCATCGATAGAAGTTTCTTCAAGATTTAATTCTTCAAGATTTTTCATTTTTTTCAGATACTTCAATCCTATACCAGAGATTTTAGTTTTAGATAAATTAATCTTTTTTAACTTTAATAGATTTTTAGAATCATCGGAAGTGGAATTACTTAGATAAAAAAGACCCATTTCGTCGATTTTTCTATTTGATTCTATATTAAGCTCTACTAGATTTAAGTTTGACAAATATTGCAATCCTGAATTACTGATATCAGTATAAGATATATCTAAATTTTTTAACCTGTATAAATCTTTTAAGTAATAAAGTGATTTATTTGTAATATTTGTTTCTTTGAGAGAAATAGAATCAAGATAAGGGGAATATTTCAAGAAACGAAGTATTTGATCATCAAATTCGTGATTATATGAAAAATCAATTTTTTTAAGTGACTGAGCCTTAAAGAAGTGAATGATGTTTTTTTCAGATAAATCCAAAGAATTTATAAAAATATTTTGAAAATCTGGTAACCCGGAGATTAATTTAAAGTCACCATCATAAATTTTTATTTTAGATAAATCTAAAATATTTATATTGTTTTTGATCGGATCAAATTGATTTAAAAAAGAGATGTTTTTAATTGATTTATCATGATTTTTTTTAAAAACTTTAGTATCATTTTCATTTATAACTTCTGATTGATTGTTTGATAAATTCTCAGAAGATGATAAAGAGGTTGATGCACTTCTAGTTCTGAAAAAACCAGATTTACCTGGTAACAAGATTTCTTCTGATTTATTTTTTTTTTCAAAATTTGTAGCAGTGTAAGGGGAATTTTTGTTAAGACAAGCACTGAATACAATAAAATAAAAAAATAAGAGAAAAAAAATTTTTTTTATTGACAAACTAGTGTGAATAAAAATATCTCCTTTCTTCTATGAGGAAGAGAATCGATATTAAATTATAGCATAAAGAATATTTTTGGCTTATTTTTAAGACTTACTTGATTACTTTGGAGGTTTTTTCAATAAACCAAATCATGTTTTTTAAAAAATATTTTCAAGGAAACAGTCTCCGAGTTGAAGTTTTTAGGAGTTTTTTTTAAAAAAAGAGCATTTTAAGACTTTAACTTGCATTTGAGCTGGAAAGTTCTTTGAAAAGCCATTAGAATCAACGTCTATGGCTAAAAAAAAAGATATTGACATTTCTGAATCTATAGAGTTGCAAAGGAAGGTCTACTGTAATCGAACTTTGAACCTTCGTTCGATCAAAGCTATTGGTTACGATATGGATTACACCTTAATCCATTATCACGTTGAAGAATGGGAAGATCGTGCCTATAGGTACCTCAAACAAGAGTTTTTAGACCGCAATTGGCCCGTAGAAAAACTTGAATTTCAACCAGATATGGTTTGTCGTGGGTTGGTCATTGATACAGAAAATGGCAATCTTTTAAAAGCAAATCGGTTTGGTTTTGTAAAAAAAGCCATGCATGGAACAAAATTACTGGATTTTGAAATACAAAGATCCTTGTATTCACAGACAATCATTGACCTCGCTGAAAGTAGGTGGGTCTTTCTGAATACACTGTTCTCACTATCCGAAGGATGCATGTACGCTCAATTAGTTGACTTACTTGATCAACGTAAAATCCCTGAGGTTTTAGGCTACAAGGATCTATACAATCGTGTGCGATTTTTCCTGGAAGCGGCTCATTTGGAAGGACGACTAAAATCTGAAATCATGGCTGATCCAAAACGTTTTGTTATACTGGATCCAGAGGCCACATTAACCCTGCTTGATCAAAAAAATTCAGGGAAAAAGATCATTTTGATTACTAATTCAGAGTGGAGCTATACATCTTTTATGATGAGCTATAGTTTCGATCGATATATGCCTCCAAAAACCACTTGGAGGGATATATTTGATCTAGTCATTGTAAGTGCTAAAAAGCCTTTGTTTTTTACAGAGCAATATCCTCTCTTTGAAGTAGTAACAAATAACGGTTTACTAAGATCACAAACGGGCAAGTTGAGAAAAGGGGCGATTTATCTGGGAGGAAGTGCTCAGCAGATCGAAAAACATTTTGGATATTCTGGAGATGAAATTCTTTATGTGGGAGATCATATGTTCGGAGATGTTCATGTCACTAAAAATGTTTTACGATGGAGAACTGCATTGATTTTGAGAGAATTAGAAGAAGAAATTTTGTTCTCTAAAAGATTTTATAACAAAGAAATGGAGATCACTAAGTGGATGTTGCGTAAAGAAGAGTTGGAAGCACACCTTTTTAAAACACGCTTAGAACTTCAGCGTAAGCGTTGTTCTTATGGACCCGAATGTGAATTTACTGAAGAGGAATTAGAAAAAAGTACCCTCCAATTGAAAGAAAAAATTGAAAAATTAGATTTTGCTTTAGGGCCTTTGGTGAGAGCTGGCATGGAGCTCAGCAATCAGAACTGGGGATTGCTGCTCAGAGCAGGTAACGATAAAAGTTACTTTGCCTATCAGCTAGAGCGCTACGCAGATATTTATACCTCAAGAGTTTCCAACTTATTGGCTGCAACACCTTTTTCGTACTTAAGATCTTCTCGGGGTTATCTACCGCATGATCTTGCGATTCGTTTGACCTCCTCAGCTAAGTACGATAGTTAGGTAGAATATGGAGTCAGATACATGAGTTCTACTATTTTTCAGTTTCAAGACATGCTGCCCCTTGCAAAAGAAGATGTGAGTTACCGACTTCTTTCCCAAGAGGGTGTTTCTCCTCTGCAAGTGGCTAAAAAAACCTTTCTTCAGGTTTCTTCAGAGGCTTTAACATTGCTCTCCCGAGAAGCTATGAGAGATATTGCCTATTTACTTCGTTCTTCTCATCTTGCTCAACTTAAAAAAATTTTTGAAGATCAAGAAGCCTCTTCTAATGATCGTTTTGTAGCTCTAGAATTACTCAAAAATGCCAATATCGCCTCTGGATTCATCCTTCCTTCGTGTCAAGATACTGGCACTGCTATTGTTATGGCTAAAAAAGGACAATATGTTTTTACGGGTTTTGATGACGAAAAAGCGATTGCTTTGGGAGTTTTTCAAACCTATCAGAACAATAACTTGCGGTATTCACAACTTGCTCCATTAAGTATGTATGAGGAGGTGAATACCCAAACTAATTTACCTGCTCAAATCGAAATTTACGCAACTCAAGGAAACGAATACCGACTTCTTTTTATTGCCAAAGGTGGTGGATCTGCGAATAAGAGCTACCTTTATCAAGAAACAAAAGCCTTACTCAATGAAAAAGCCTTGCTTCACTTTTTAGGTGAAAAAATTAAAACTTTGGGTACTTCTGCCTGTCCTCCGTACCATCTTGCTGTGGTTATTGGTGGAACTTCTGCAGAATATACCTTGAAAATTGCCAAATTAGCCTCTACGGGGTACTTAAATACGCTTCCAAACCAGGGTAATGCTCTTGGACAGGGATTTCGAGATCTGGAGCTTGAAAAGAAAGTTTTTGAACTCACCCAAAGAACTGGAATAGGAGCACAGTTCGGTGGGAAGTACTTTTGCCATGATGTCCGGGTTATTCGCTTGCCAAGACACGCGGCATCATGCCCTGTAGCTATTGCTGTTTCTTGTTCAGCAGACAGACAGATATTAGGAAAAATCAACGAAAGAGGTATCTTTCTTGAACAATTAGAAACAAATCCAGCACAGTACTTGCCTGAACATTTGGAAAACAGTTTAACAGAAGAAGTGGTTTCTTTAGACTTGAATCAACCCATGTCGGAACTTCGAAAAAAACTCTCTCAGTATCCGATTAAAACCCGGCTTTCTTTAACAGGTTCCATGATTGTAGCACGTGATACAGCTCATGCAAAAATTAAGGAGCTTCTTGATCGGGGGGAGGGGATGCCCTCTTACTTAAAAGATCATATGGTGTATTACGCCGGTCCCGCAAAAACCCCTGAGGGTTATGCTTCCGGCTCGTTTGGACCTACTACCGCAGGAAGAATGGATTCTTACATGGAGCTGTTTCAGTCCTTGGGGGGCTGCTTAGTGACGTTAGCGAAAGGCAATAGAAGTTCTGTGGTGACTCAGTCTTGCCAAAAACACGGAGGGTTTTACTTAGGCTCCATAGGAGGACCTGCAGCTCGCTTGGCGAAAGACTGCATCCGCAAAGTAGAAGTTTTTCAATATCCTGAACTGGGTATGGAAGCCATCTTTAAAATTCAAGTTGTTGATTTTCCTGCTTTTATTGTCATTGATGACAAGGGTAATGATTTTTTTAAACATCTCATTTAAGCTTCATCTGTAGGTTCGGCAAGCAGTGATAAATCACATAAATTAATGATAACTTAAGCGTCTTGATTTTTTTGAGAAAATGCAGATAGGCGGTGTTAAAATGGTCGAATTCGGAATCCATCGCTTAAGACCCTTGTTCCCACTGTAATTCATCCTAAGTTTCTAAGCGTTGAGTATTTTATGAATTTTCCGGAATTATTTAGAATAACTCATTGATATCACTAAAGAAAATATAATATCACTTAAAATTTGTCTTGACAAAAAAGAAGTATGCTTTAAATTGGTCAAGATGTATTCTCGCTACTTAGAGCCTTATATTTTTAAAGATTTACAAAAAAAAATGGTCTTTTTAGGGGGACCGCGCCAATGCGGCAAAACAAGTCTTGCGCAAAGTATCCTCCGAAATACTTCTTCAGGTAAGTATTTTAATTGGGATCGCAAAAAAGATCGTCTTAATATTCTTCAGGAATCCTGGATAGATCAAGATTTTCTCTTGATATTTGACGAAATTCATAAATACAAATTATGGAGAAATTACCTCAAAGGAATTTTTGATACAGAAAGAGAACATCATCAATTTTTAGTTACTGGAAGCGCCAGGCTTGATCTTTACCGTCGCGGTGGAGATTCTTTATTGGGAAGATACTTTTATTGGAGACTGCATCCTTTTACGCTTTCAGAAATTCCTGAAGGATTTTCCGCGTCAGAGACCTTTTCAAGGTTAATGCGTGTAGGAGGATTCCCAGAACCTTTTTTAGACGGCAATGAACAAGAAGCAAGAAGATGGAGAGTAAGTCGCACAGAACGCGTGCTTCGAGAAGACATAAACGATTTAGAGTCCATTAAGGATATTCAGACATTTCAACTTTTGGTAGAACTTTTACAAACGAGAATAGGGGGAGCTGTCGTTTATGCTAATTTAGCAGAAGATTTACAGGTTGCTTCATCCACTATAAAAAAATGGATTGAGATTCTTGAGCGGATGTACCTTATTTTTACGGTACTCCCTTATACCAACAAGCTTCCGCGTGCTATTCAAAAACCTCCAAAAGTTTATTTCTACGATAATGCCGACGTTGAAGGAGATGAAGGAGCACGATTTGAAAATCTTGTTGCTACTCATTTGATTAAAAAAATACAATTTCTTCAGGATCGTGATGGTGATCGCTACGAGCTTCGTTATATTCGAGATCGTGAAAAACATGAGGTGGATTTTGTGATTCTGAAAAATCGAGAAATTCTTCAGCTCATTGAAGTAAAATGGTCTGACTCAGCAGTTTCCAAATCCTTGCAGTATTTTTCTGAGCGGTTAAAGCCTAAAAATGTGATTCAAATAGTAGGCACCCTCAAGTCTTCATGGTCCAAAAATCAACTTCATATGCTAACGCCTTATGATGCACTTTCTTCACTGTCTTTGTAACTGGCCCATAAGTCATTACGAAAATTGCTATGGGTTCATGAGTCTCAAGTCTAGGAAATGTCACTAGCTACTTGTACCAATTGGAGTGATTTTTCTAAGCTGAAGGCGTGGCACAGATAGATTCATGGTCGGCTGGAAAGCCCAGCACGGTAGCCCCGCCCCGTGTCTCAGGATAGTTGAATTGCCAAGTGTTGAAAATAGGGGGGCGAGAAGATAGGGTTTTGAGACATGAAAAATCGTATTTAAAAGATGAAGAATGAGGGCTTTATCTCAGACGAGAGGGCTTATATTCAACTCAAATAGAGCAATGGCGTACACTCATGGAGAAGCTTTACCATGGGAACAAGAAGCCCGTTAAGGATGCAAGAGACACTAAAATTAAGCAACTCGAGCATGAAATCTTAAGAAAAGGCCTTAGCTGAACTATCAGGGTTGTTTGTTCTCAAAAAAAAGCGAATTTTCTTTGAGAAGAAAAAGGAAGAGGAGCTAAGACTGAGCTAAGGGATCGTCCCGCGATTTTAGACCTGATGAAGGAATGTGAAAGAGGGGGCCCGTCAAAGCAAGGCCTGTAGCATCCTAGGAATAGACGAAAGAACTATTCAGCGATGGAAGCTATCAAACAGGAACTCCTCGATATAGCGAGGTTCCCGAGGCCACGAATTCGTAATCTGTTCTTTACTTGAGAGAAGCAGGTCATCCTTGTTATTATCATTGAGGGAGCCGTGTGTCTTAATAGGGCAAGCACGGTTCTAACGGGGAGCAGGCGTCGTAAGGCGCCTGTCTACCTACAAGATGCGGGGAAAGCTAGCCTTTCTAGTATGCAGGGGATTAGAAAATTGACTCTCCTCAACCAAACGCCTAGAAGCAGAGGCGTTCTCCAACTCACAAGGGATGTTTCGTCTTGGTGTGGATGTACTATATTCTAAACTACGTCTGATAAGAGGTATTATGTTAATCGAAAAGCCAAATAGCTCAAATTAGAAGATAGTGCACCTACATCCAGTACATCCAGATGACACATAAGGGATTTTTCTAGGACTTTGGACCCTATCTCCTCTTTGATTGCCCCTGAGATCCAAGGTGGTAATCCCCTGCATGGTCGAAATACTCCGAGCCCCCACATCTCCTATGTAATTCTTCTCGAGATTCAAGGAGGTAATCCCTTGCATGGTCGAAATGCTGGCAGCCCCCGCTGCTTCTATTTGATTGTCGGAGAGATCCAAAGAGGTAATCCCCTGCATAGTCGAAAGGCTAGCAGCTCCCGCATCTCCTATTTGATTGCCCCTGAGATCCAAGGAGGTAATCCCCTGCATGGTCGAAATATAACATGCTCCATCATCATCAATTCGATTTTTAGAAAGATTTAAGTCTCTAATATCATGCATAAAAGCAATACTAGACAACCCATTATTTCCGATGAAATTATAAGAAAGATCCAAATATGTAATTCCTTGCATTCGACCGATGGATCTTGCTCCCGCATCGCCTATTTGATTGGAGCTGAGAACTAAACCTAAAATCCCTTGCATTTTACAAATGTGACTCGCTCCCTGAGCCCCTATTGGATTGTTACTGAGATTCAAATCTTTAATTCTCTTCATTTGAGAAATGTGCTTCGCGCCAGCTTCCCCGATTTGATTGGAACTGAGGTCTAAAGATCTAATTTCAGCCATTTTAGAAATATGCTCCGCTCCAATGTCACCGATTTGATTAGATTCAAGATTCAAGCACCTAATGCCCTTATTTTAGCAATGTGAGTTGCTCCAACATCCCCGATTCGATTAAAGTTAAGATGTAAAGACGTTACTCCTTGCATGCTAGAAAGGTCTAAAGCCCCCGCTTTCCCAATTTGATTGGAGGTGAGGTCTAAAGAGCTAATTTCAACCATTTTAGAAATATACTTCGTTCCAATATCACCGATTTGATTGGATTTGAGATTCAAGTACCTTATTCCCCGCATTCTAGAAAGACTGGGCGCTCCATCCTTTCCAATTTGATTGTGGTTCAGATTCAAAGATTCGATTCCCTGCATGAAGGCTATGTGATTAGCTCCAATATCTCCTATTTGATTTTCAGAAAGATTCAAGTATTTAATTTTTTTCATTTGAGCAATGAAGAACACATCTTTACTGTTAATACGATTGCGCTTGAAAATTAATCGTTTTATATTTGACGCTTGGGTAAACATTGAAGAGTCAAACGAACCAACCTGGTTATCTCTTAGGTCTAAAACTTCAAGCCCTTGAATTGTTACAACCTTCATGAACCCTTCAGCTGTAATTTGATTGTTTGGAAGGGTTAGATTTTGGAGTCCTTGCATTTCAGTCATCATAGACAGTTGAGAATTAGTGATGTGCTGATTTTCAAGCCTTAGCACTTTCAAGTGATTAAAATAGGGAGTGTTTTCTAAAAAATGATGGCTTGAGAGCATATTTCCATCAAGATCAGTAACCGAGTTCAGTGACAATTTTCCGAGATCTGCAGGTGGTTTTCTGAAAAGCTTAGGATCAATTTTTGAATATGAAATGTTCAATTCTTTGATATTATTAAATTTTTTTTTATTGAAAAATATTAATAAATACGATTTTTCATGTCTAAAAACCCTATCTTCTCGCCCCCCTATTTTCAACACTTGGCAATTCAACTATCCTGAGACACGGGGCAAACTCCTTGTTCGCGGAAATTATCACACAAAATCGCCTGCTGTGCGAATTCATCTTGAATGGCTTTGATCCGCCGTCCAAGTCATATGCGTAATCCCTGCATTGACTGAGTTTTTTTCAGAATCTTTATATTCTCCATGGACACTTAAAGAAGTTGTATCAATATGACTACTTTTTCCCAAAAACTTTTCAGCGATGCCTATCTCAAGTGCAATTTCTAAAAAAAGCAGTAACCCCCTACTCATGAATTGTATCTAAAAATCGTCCAAGAACATCATCGTTGAAATCACTTGCCTGTAAAGGCTCCCCAAATGGCCTCTGCAAGTGCGCAGATTTTTATTTATTCGGCTTGAAAAAAAAGAAGAAAAAATTAAAAAAATCTTTGAATCTTAAAACAAGAAGAGATTAAAAAAAATTCATCGCAAAATTTTTTCATACTATTTCAAAGCAGTAAAGATTACCTCCACAAGAAAGAATATAGATCCTATTGGTTTCAGGATCAAAGGCAGGAGCTCCATAAAAACCACTTCCAGAACCCACATTGAAGCGGTACAGACCTTTTCCTGTGAACCTATCAATGACATACAAATACTGGTAACTGGAACCTACGATGACGTATTTTTCCGTTACGATGATTTCAGTGGGAGTTCCCCGATCTAAATCAAATTTCCAAACTACTTTAGCATGTTCTTTTTGTATTGCATAAACCGATCCTATAGAAGAAGGAAAAAAAAGTATTCGATCTGATAAAACGACATTCTTGCTGCCACCTGCTTCGAATTTCCAAAGAATTTCGTAAGTTGATTTTTTTAAAGCGTAAAGTTCTCCATCGTAAGAGGGAATATAAATGCGATGCTCTTCCACTATAGGATGAGCATTGACATTCATAAACTTGCCTCCTTGATGTATATTTCGTTCTTGAACGATGCGTCCATCTTCAATAGCAAGTGTGACCAAAGCGCCGTCACTGAACCCAACAATCACCTCTGCTGAACCTACCCACGGAGAAGAGGCGCCGTAAATCGTCGTCGTATTTGATGTACGTCTTCGGTAATGCCATAACCAACGCCCTGTGGTAGCCTCAAGCGCGTAAACAGTGTTGTCTGAAGTGGTAACAAAAACTTTTCCTTCGTATAAAGTAGGACGAGAAATGATGGGATTTTTAAGATTGTATTTCCAATGAACAGAACCCGTTTCTAATTTCACAGAATACAAAAACCCATCACTTCCCCCGAAGTAAACAGATTCTTGGTCTAAAGCAAGCTCACTTACTACACCATTTTTTATGAATAAATCCCATTTTTTTTGTCGATATTTCGGATACAAAGCGGTCAATCCTAAACTTCGACTTCCGAAAATCAAAACCCTATCTGCTAAAACCGCATTAGAAAATTCCGTGCCATGATCCCCCATCTCAAACGATCCATGCGTAGGAAAAGTCCAAAGTCTACGAAGAATCTGAGATTTTTCAAATAAGCGAGAATTTAAAATCGATGTTGAGCAACCGATTGCAAAAAAAAGCAAAAAGGCCAATATTCTCAAAATTCATCCTCAAAATTTAAAATCGTTTTAGCGTACTCGCTTTCTCGAAGCTCGTTCGCGATCTTGTCATAAATGATTTTTGCCTGTTTTTGATCCTTGAGAAGTCGGTAATTTCTAAAAATTCCCACCAAAAGCTCTCCGCGAATATTTTCTACCCCTAAATCTAAACCCTGATTGAAGAGCTTCACAGCTTCTGAAAAATTTCCCAAACCTTCTTGAGCATAGGCCAGGGAAGAAAGAACCCATGTCTTTTCTACTTTGTTAGGAGCAAGTTCCAAGGCTTTTTGATACCACTCTTTAGCAAGATCGAACTTAAAATCATCTAAGTAGAGTTTTCCAAGCTGGAGACAGGCTTCAAACGCAGGCCTAGTCTTTTTAAATTCGACATAGACCTTCTTGAACAAGGCGATTGCTTCAGAAAATTGCTGCTCCATGTCTTTTTTATCTGAAGCTTTCTTCTCTTGTTCAGAGCCTTTCTTCTCTTGCCCAGAAGCTTTTTTTTCTTTGGATTGAGGAGGTTTTTTCTCTTGAGAAGAAGCATTTTTAGTTGCCTTCTCCAAAAGTACAGTAGCCCGGTAAAGCATATTATAAGCAGCCTTGGACTGGCTCTCTCGACGCGAGTTATACCATCCCAAGAGGCCCGGGATCAGAAAAAAAACTAAAACAAGAAGCCAAAAAACCTTTTTTTGATAAAAATCAACCAAATAAAAGGTAACTGATTTTTTATTTTTTGCATTCTCAAATGTAGATAAAGACATAGCACTTCCTTATAATTTTCTAGCAGTTCTATCAATTCTTCTTGAAAGATAACGAAAAAAAGATCAGAAGGAAAGAGGGGAATTCTATGGGCGTGTATCATTTTTTGTGGGTCGTTTTTTTTTCTTTTCATCTTGCACAGGCGGCCTCTTCTCAATCACAAGAATCAAAGTCTTCCAATAGCATCAATCAATCACAAGAAGAAAGTTTTGTAGAAACACCGTTCACTCGTTATGGTGAATTCAGTGAGGCAGAAATCGAAGAAGAAGACGCTCTATTTTTACAATATGGACGATTTTTTGGTGTCAGTTTGAGTCTCGGAGATGAAATTGTCGATGGAAATCGTGGAGCCCTTTGGAGAGGCGGATTTCCTGTAGTTGATTTTAAATTTCATTATTGGTTCAATTTTAATCTTGCGATTGATTTAGGTTTTAGAATTGCTCATCATTATTTTGATGATACGTCGAGTCAAAATTTAGGCCTAGTCAATGTTACCTTGTCCTGGGCTGGAGTGGATTTGAAATACTATGTCAATACTACAAACCTAAGCTCGACCATTAGCTTCGCAAGTCCATACTTTCTAATCGGAGCAGGAGGGTATAACAAAATGCAGCAATCACAATTAGCCAATACTCAAGACACCAATAGCAGTGTTGGTATCTCAGCAGGAGTGGGATTAGAGTTTCCTATGAGTCGCCGTGAGTTCTATTTTATCATGGAGGCAAAAATAAATTATGTAGTTTTTTCAGATAGTTATAGCGCTCTTTATCAGTCTGCGGGTCTTAATGATTTAACGGGAAATTTTTATACATTTACAGGAGGCATTTTATTGACATGGTAAAACAGCTCTTAGTGAGCATTTTTACTTTTTCCAGAAACAAAATGAAACCGAATGGGACTGCCTAGGTAACCCCACTTTAAACGAAGTGCATTCACTAAATGCCTTTTCAAACTAAAATGAAATTTTTCAGGATCATTCACATGACAAACAAAGGTAGGAGGAGATTTAGTTGTTTGATGAGACAAATAGACTTTTGCATTCCTTGGATTATGAAAAAGAATTTCTTTTTGAATCCATTGTGTCAGTTCATGTGTAGAAATTCTCAGATCACGCTCTCTTAAGACATGCTGCACCATTTTTGCTAACTTATCTAAAGATTGATCCTCAAGGGCACTTCCAAAAACCATAGGGGCATAGTTCAAAAAACGCATTTTATTGCGAATTTGCTTCTCTGCGATTTTAGGGGTAAAGGCAGTATTTCCCCTCTGTGTGTCCCACTTGTTGACAAAAAGCACGAGACCACACCCTGCTTCTTCAATAAGACCGGCAATTTTTTCGTCTTGATCATGGGTACCTTCACTTCCGTCTAAAACTAAAATAGCAAGATCGGAAGTTTTCAGTGTTTTTTTCGCCTGAATGACGGAAAGCACCTCAACCCCTTTCTGGGTTTTACTCTTTCTCCTGATTCCTGCTGTATCTACTAAAATAATAGGACCCAGCGTCCATTCAACAAGGGTGTCTATACTGTCGATCGTTGTACCAGCAATCGGACTTGCCACTACCCTATTTTCTTTTAGAATCGTATTCATTAAAGTGCTTTTTCCCACATTGGGGCGTCCAACAATCGCAATTCTTGGTATTTTAATTTTAGAATCTTCGATAATTTCTGTAGGAAGTTCGCCTCGTTGATTTTTAGCGATTTCAAATATGGTACTTTTTAGTGTCTCAATACCGCGATTCATTTCTGCAGATAAAGTCAAAATATCTATTCCAAGCTCATAAAAATCACAAGCCCGATCTTCATGTGAAAAAGTATCCACTTTATTGACAACACCCATTAGGGCAGTTTTTTCAAAAATTTTCTTTTTTTGAATTTCAAGCAATAGTTCTTGATCTAAAGTAGTGACGCCTGTTTGCGCATCTAATACAAACAAGACTAAATTGGCCTTTTTTAAAGCCTCTAAAACTTGATCTCCAATAGCCGCAGAGAACGCTCCTTTTCCCTGGGATCCCTCTAAACCACCGGTATCTATCAAAACAATAGAGAGTGCTTCTCCTCCTTCTATCCATTGTTGACGTACCTCTAAACGATCACGCGTTACCCCAGGTAAATTATGGACTAAAGCCCTTCGTTTTTTAGCTAATCGATTCAACAAAGAGCTTTTACCTACATTGGGACGACCTATAATCACAACGTAAAAATCTTCAAATTTTTCTTTCATTTTCGACATTTCTTCTCATCCAGCTATCTAGTAATTTTGATTTTCTCGAGGTGATATAACCCATTTTTTTTAAATAATCTTCACGTTCGCTCCATTTTTCCAAAACCTTAACCTTGAGGTCTAAAAAAATCTTGCAGGCTAAAAAAGCCTCTAGCTTGATTCTAGCTTCCTGGCCTATTTGTTTGATTTTTTTTGCTTGCTTACCAATAACAATCCCTTTTTGAGATTCTCTTTCTACGTAAATGATTGCTTCGATATAAATAGGATCAGTCGTTTCTCTGAAGGTTCTTATTTCAATGGCAGATGCATAAGGAATTTCCTGCTGACAATGAAGATAAATTTGTTCTCTGATTTTTTCCCCTACAAAAAATCGGATCGGTCGGTCTGAAATTTGATCCTCACTGCTATAAAAAGGACCTCCCTCAGGCATTTCTTCCCAGGTATCTTTTAAAAGTTGTTCAAGTCCTTCTGCCTGCAATGCTGAGATAAAGTATCTTTTTTTAGCAATACTTTTTTTAAAAATAAGATCATAGTCTTTTGAAAGGTGCTTTTTCTTGTCTGCTTTATTGATAATTAGAAAGATAGGCTTTTTAGTGAGGCTCAATAAATCTAATGCTAACTGCTCTTTTTCATAAGATGAAGTGGACTCCATTAAATACCAAATAAGATCTGCATTTTCTAAAGAAAAAAAAACTTCTTGCATCATGAGTTCATTGATTTTTACTTTTCGAAAAGTATGAATTCCTGGAGTATCTATAAAAATAATTTGACCTTTTTTAACGGTATAAATTCCCAAAATGGTATCACGTGTTGTTTGTTCTTTGGGAGTAACAATTGAAATTTCACTTTTTAAAATAGTATTGAGCAAAGTAGACTTCCCGGCATTGGGGCGACCCACAATTGCAACATAACCTGATTGAAACATAATATTTTAAACAGAATGATGGATATCTAGCAACGCTGCCTGTGCGGCATTTTGTTCTGCCTCTTTTTTAGAAGCTCCTGTGGCAACTGCAAGTGCTTTGTTTTGCATGCGGACTTCCATTTTGAAAGTTTTAGCATGATCAGGACCATGTGCATCCAGCAAATGGTAGGTTGGTGTTATTTTCCACTTAGCCTGAGTCAGTTCCTGAAGCCTTGTTTTATGGTCGCAAAACGTATTTAAGTCTGATTCTTCAATAAAAAGAGGTAGAAAAAGGTGTCGAACTACCGGATAAACCTTACTGTAACCTCCGTCTAAATAAATTGCAGCCACAAGTGCTTCAAAAGTACTTGATAAAATAGAAGACTTTTCATGCCCCTTACTTAAAGTCTCTCCTTTTCCCAAACGAATGGACTCATGAAGTCCAACAGCCTTGGCAAGCTGTGATAAAGTCTTTTCATTCACTACAGCCGCCCGCATTTTAGATAATCTTCCCTCTTGGGCATCAGGAAAAAGCTCAAGCAAGACATCAGAAACGATCAAATCTAAGATAGAGTCACCTAAAAACTCAAGCCTTTCGTTATCTCGAACAGCAATGGGCTTATCTTGGTAATACTCATGACCATAAGACTTATGGGTCAATGAAACAAGTAAAATATTTGGATCTCCAAAAGAGTAACCAATACGTTCTTGTAAACGCTTCAAGATGAACGGACTTTCCACCAAACCTTCTCCTCCAGGGAGATTCTTACTTATAATAGCAACCCGTGAGTATCAACCTATTTTATTAGTTTTATCAGCGAACCAACTGTTTTTTCTGAAAAAACCCGCTTTGAGCATCAAAATTTAACTTAAATAGTTGTCAAACTGTGGATCAATGCAAAAAAACTTTGAAAAACAGAAGATAAACTATCTCTGAGCTCTTGGGCGCTTTAAAAGCACCCATTTTTTGAAAATAACATGACATGTTATCAAAACCAAGATAAAACGAATAAAAATCAACACTCACTGTCTTCAGTGGAATTTATGGCTAGAGGGAAATTGCGTTCTTCGACTCCGTAAGAAATGGAATGTGACGGAGAGTCTTCAATCGAGGTCCTCCTCTTATCGTAAGTTGTAATCATTTGAGTTGAGCTCCATCCGGCAAATTCCTGAATGGCACGATCAGGTACATGATGATCTCGGGCATTAGAGATAGCTGTTGCGCGACAAGAATGTGGCGAAACGCGATGTAAAATACCAGCCATTTTTGCATACTTTCGGACCATATAAAAAATACTTGATCCATCGAGAGGTTTATTGACGTTTTTTGTTCGATTATTGCGAACAGGGAGAAAAAGATACTCGTCTTTCGTGTAATTTAAATTTCGAACAGAAATTTTAAAGTAGTGCTCAATAGCACTCCAAACTTGTGGGACCAAAACAATCAAGCGTTCTCGATTAGATTTTCCTAGAACTTTCAATAGATGTTGTTTTCGTTCGATCGAGAGATGGTTCAATTTTAAATCACAAATTTCTGATCTTCTTAATCCACCGTAAAATAAAATCATCAAAACTGCATAATGTAGAGAACCGCTTTTTTTATGTAAATTAGGCAAAGAAAGTATTTTCTGAACTTCTTCGTCTGAAAAACCAATGGTTTTTGATAGTCTTTTCGGCCTTAAAAACCGAACACTCTCCACAGGATTATCGTCTAAAACTCCCTCATCTTTCAGCCATCTAAAAAAACTTCTCAGGCATGCAAGATGCCGATCAATGGTTGTATGTTCTAAATTTTCTGAAATTAAAAATTCTTTATAACTGATGATCATGAATCGATTAATAGAGACATTCCCCTGGTCAAGATGTCTTGCGTGTAAAAATTGAACAAATCGCTTTAAATCTTTACCGTAAGCACGGCGAGTATTTGAAGATCTTTGATCTAACAAAAAAGCCTCTAGATGATCTTTCAATTCATTTTTGGGTCGAATTAAATCCTCAATACTAAAATCTTTTTTTGCCAAAGCATGCGCAGTTTCTGAAACAATTTCTACTTTTGGATAAGAAGCTACGATCAGTCTATCAGGAGTTTTAGTCGGGCTAGATTTTCGAAATTTTCTTAAAAGTAGCCTTCTATAAGAACGACTTTTTTTCATTTCGATTGGAAGCACCTTTCTTGAAAAAACGTGCATATTTTTTAACTAGATTTTTATCCATTTTTCCGCAATCCAATCTCAAATTAGCGCCTAAAATGACTCCATGAACTGAGGACTTGATGCGAAGAAGTTCTTGGCAAGTTATATTATTTTCAAAAAAAAGAGGGATGCTTTCCGCCATTGCTACCTGTGCCGCTAATGGTAAAGCTTTTAAATTCCAGCCTTTTAAAATTAAGCCATCTGCCGTAAATTTTGAAAGACTGGAAGCCATGGCAGCAGGAACAAAAAAGTTTCCTCCCTGAAGTTCTACTAAAATTTGAACATCTGATTCAAGCCTAAGACGTTCACGTGCTAGTATAGCTCCAGATTCTTTATCAGAAGCCTCAGCGACAATAAACTGACAGTCGCACACCGATGCAATGGCTAAAGCTGACCGAGGATCATTCTCAAGAACGCGTACACCTAAAGCCATCTGAGTCGATTCACGTACTGCACCTAAAATAACAGCCATGCTTGCAATCGTCTCAGCCGGAATATGAGAGGAGTAAAAAGGTTGATCCCCGAAATTTTCTAAAATAACTCCATCAAAACCAGATTTTTCTAAAAAATGAACTTCGTCTAACGCAGCTTTGCCCGCTTGCTTGAGTATTTCTTCAGGAGAAGCTTTTGCCTGAGGGGCTCCCAAAAGAGGTTTTAAACGTACTACACCGATAAACTGAGGTAATTTTTTGATGCTCACAATTAACTTTTTTTATAACCTAAGCCTCGTAAAATTTTTGAAATACCTGAGGGGCTTCCACTTTCTTTCTTATCTTCTGATGTATTCTGCAAGACCTCACCTACCTCTTCCTGCGAAATACGTCCCTCAGCCATCGCCTGTAAGACTAATTCTCGGGCTTCTGCTTCGGTTAAGTCAGGCTCAGGGTTTTGTTGACCACCTGTCAAACTTTGCAACTGATTTTCCATGGTATCGAGCAAATTTTGAACATCAGCTGGCAAAGTTGTTTTAAACTGCATAAAATCTTCAACAATATCTTTACCTTGCATGGCTTGTTGCACGAAACCTTGGAATTTATTTAATTGATGACTTGGAACACCTTGAAATGATTTAGAAATTTTTTTTATTAATTCAGGATCCATACCACTGATAACCTCTTTTAATTCTGTACTAGAAACTGTTTTAATGTCAGAATTTTGATTTTCAAAACTTTCACCACAGCAACGCCGGTATTTTCTACCACTACCACAAGAACAACTTTCATTACGTCCTATTTTTCGATTCATACACCCCCCTTTTTAACGCAAGTTCCTGATTTTGTCATCTATCTTGACCAAGTACTATTTTTGCCATACGGTGTTCCACGTTATGGCCTCTGTCCAAAAAATTTTCAGGACATCCTTTTTTCTTTTTGCTTTTGCTCAGATTTTTCATTTAGCCAGGATCAATTTTCCAGAAAAATATAGCTACGACGAAGTTCATTACGTGAATGCCTCTAAAGAGTACTTAAATGGTCATTTATATGCCAACTGGGAGCATCCACCCTTAGGTAAATTCTTAATTGCCTCAGGGATATCTTTATTTGGAGATAGACCACTTGGTTGGCGATTCATGAGTACTTTATTTGGATCATTGACCTTAGTCGGAGTTTATCTTTTAGGTTGGCTTTTATTTCAAGATCAGATGGTTGCGCTTTGGATTTACTGCCTTACTTTATTTAATCAAATTAATTACGTACAGTCTCGTATTGCTATGCTCGATGGATTCATGATGAGTTTTATTGTTTGGGGATTGCTCGGTTTTTTTGAATCCATGAACTCCGAAAGAAGCCCTACCTATCGAAAAATAGCACTCTTATTCAGTTCATGCATGTTTGGATGTGCTATTTCAAGCAAATGGTTTGGACTTTTTGCTTGGCTTGGATCTTTAGGGCTTATTTTTTTAAGCTACTGGAAAAATAAAAAAAAACCTCCCGTGTTGGAAAATGGGAAATTTTTTTTGATTTCTTTTTTTCTAGTACCCTTTCTGATTTACTTTGCTCATTATAGTCCTCTTTTTTTAAAGGTGCTCAAAAATCAAGACCTTTTCAGTATTTACAAAACTATCTTTTCTTTTCAGAAAGAAATGTATGTCGGACAAATCAATATCGACAAACCTCATCCTTATATGAGCTGGTGGTGGGAATGGCCATTTTTAAATCGACCGATTTGGTATACTTTTGATAGAGAACTAGACAATGCTTTTGTGCGTGGAGTGATTTGCCTAGGAAATCCATGGATTATGTGGACAGGAGTTCCAGCCATTGTTTTTTGTTTATGGGATTTTCTTCAAAGGAAATCTTCGCTTGCTTTTCTGATAGTTTATTTTTACTCTATTTTTTTGGGCGCTTGGATTGTTATTCCGAGAAAAGTGCTTTTTTATTATTATTACTACCCTTCAGCGATGGTTTTAAGCTTTGCGCTTGCCCATTTTTTTCATTCTCCTTTATTGTTAAAAATATGCAACAAATGCCGCATCCAAGCTTCCTCCCTTTCTTGGATGTACTTAGGTATTTCCTTAGGTTTTTTTATTTATTTTATGCCTATTTTAGCGGCTTTCAAGATTCCTGTTCAGAGCTATTACATTTGGATGTGGTTTCAGCGTTGGATCTGAGAATAGCTTCATAAGCTCTAAAAGCATACTTGCTTTTTAACCCAAGTCGTCTTTGTATTTCAGATTCAGAAACTTTAGATTCAAACCAAGAAACAGCAACTGAATGTCTCAAAGTTCGAGGAGTTAAAAAATCAAATCCAAATCGAGCAGCATACATTTTAAGTACTATTTCAACACCCCTAGGAGTCATAGGGGACCCTAAGGAACCAAATTTATTGAATCCAGAAAACATCCAAGGACATTCTTGAGCTTCTTTTTTTAAAGCTTCCGATGCTCGATAAAGTTCAAAAGAAACCTTGATAGGTCGAAAAGGTTCAGATTCTTGCTTCGTATGGAAAAAAATCTTAGCTTCTTGCTGAGCAACATCTACATGCCAATGCTCAAACCTTAATCGCACCACCTCACTGACCAAGCAGCCTGTTTCAAGAAGGACCCCCAGTAGCGTACGATTACGAGTCTCAATAAAAGTGTTTTGAGGCAAATCAAAAATAAGCTTTTTTAAAGATGACAACTGCGTTGTCGAAAGAGTGATAGGAATTCTTTCAATTTTCTGAGGAGCCAAGAGCTTACGAGCAAGTTCTTGAGGTGCTTTTTTTCTCTGAAAAAGGTATCTAAAAAATCGACCTACCGTTAAAATTTTTCTTCTTTGTGTATTATTTCTAAGACCCTGCTCCAAGAGAAAAGACTGGTAATGGTTTAAATCTAAATAGCTTATGTCTTTCATCGTGATTTCTTTTTTAGAAGTATGTCTGACCAGATAATCATGAAAAGCTTGTAGGTCCAATCGGTAGCTCTCAATCGTATGTCGAGACTTCTGTGTCCCTTCTAAGTATCCTAAGAAGCTTTTTAGGGCAGAAAAAAAACTCATCGTCTCCGACAAAGGTTCTAAGAAATGTTCACTCACGCTGACAAGCTAACACATTTAGCTTTCATTTACGATGGATTAAGAGTCTCAGGAGACAAACAAATACAGGACGCCGCCTCCTACTGGGAGCATTCTAAAAATTACGAGTTCGAGAGTTTTTGTGCCCTTGTTCCAAATCTCTGAATTTGCAAAAAAATACGATGCAGTCAGAAATGACCACCTAGGACATGGGCTAGAAGATTTTCGCATGATGCTCGGTCTTTTAGATTCGTATTCACCTGCAACATATTTAACTCATTGAACATTTTACACTTTTATCAAAATCAGGGATAGTCTTTCGCATGGTTTTAGAGCACCTCGCAAAACACTTGGTTCAAGTGACTTGATTTTTATCGTCACGTCAGGGATGTTTATTCTTGAAGCTTCTACTAAAAATGACTACCCTGGATCTCATGATCGCGAAGTTTATTGTAAATATAATGATCAAACGGATAAAAATCCGGGTACAAGCATCTGGTCTCAGATCGATTTAAATGACTATTGAGAGAACTTCAAAGTACCCTGAAATTTATTTTCGTAAACTTTTTTTATTCCAATGATCACCAAGCTGCCTACTCTATCTCTTTCTTCAGTTACCAGGGGTTACGCATATGACTTGGGAGGCAGATCAGCAAACAAAACCTCCGTTAGGTAGGCTATTATCCAAGGCAGCCATCTTTTGCTTTCTTTTGATACTTTTCTTCGTGGGTTCTTTTTTCAAAAGATTCAAAGCCATTTGCCTGAGAAGAGAAAAGTTTTTGGCCGATTCTTCAGCCCACTTTTTGTCGCCATCCTCGTTCATAGACACATCTAAACTCCAATGTAGCTTGTTTTCAATGTGATCACGAACTTTCTCGTTAAATTCTTTGGCTGATTTTTTTGTGCTGGAGATGTAATACCGCGTCTCAGTCGAGGTCACTGCAGTAGATCGTATCTTTCTCTCAGAGAAGATCCTGATCAACGTATGGGCTTCCGGCCAATCTTCTTTTGGGAAAAAACCTACCTCTTTTTCTAAATAAATAACCCGACAGCATCTGGATTCATATCGACCATGGACATTTTCTTTTTTTTCGGTGTGCTCGCTTTGGGGCAATTTATTTTTTTCTCGTGTGGAACTTCGCCTAAATAAATCTTCAGTCGCTTCATAAGCCCTTTCTGATTTTCTTTCACCGCCAAGAGACAATCCCCCTTTTTTTCGATCACCTTTTGAGCAATGGCCTTCTGACAATCCATTGCGTCGATACTCACCAAGCAGCTTCGTAAATCGAGCAGATCTAATAGTTCAGGAATGGCCGTAATCTCATTTCTCCTCTGTAGGCACTTGACCTAAGGATATCGATGCACCCGTTGACCAAGCATTCACCATATGAGTCGATTTAATTGATTTTGATCGATTGAAGCTTCCTCAGAGGGTCTTTCCATCCACGCAAATCTGATCTTCTTCAATACCGAGACTTTTTTTCACTTCCTAAGCCCATTCGATAAGAGCTCCTTGAAATTTTTCAAAATCTAAAATACAAAAAACCCTTCCAAATGTGTCATGAGAAGGAATAGCGCCTTCGAGACTTAAAAAAACCTCTCAGCCACTGCTGTTTTGCTTTGCCGTAATCGTCTATCTCGGTCCAGCACTCACATCCACTGATCACTGCACATATCGCGATAAAAATGATCCCAATAAACTCATGCCTGGTGTTCTTGCCAGTTCGGGGATCTTCTAACCTAGATAAATAAATCATTAACGTTGTTTTTGCTGCGTCTTCCATGATGACAATTCCTTTCTCCAGGTAATTATCACACAAACTTTCCTGCTATGCGAATCATCTCGAATAGCGCTGATCTGCCCTCGAAGTCATATGCGTAACCCCTGTTCAGTTACCCTTAAAATAAAAGAAAGTCTATAAAATCAAACAGCAGGAAGCTGCCCTAAGCGATCGTAAATACCATCTTTTTTTTTAGAGGGGAGCCCCTTTCAGTACCTAACCTATCATCTTTTTTTCAAATTTTTAGACACTCAATCCATAATAATACGAATAAGTTTAAATTTTAATTTTATTAATTTCATTAATTATAAAGAGGGATATTTTGTCGTTTTTTATTTGAGTTGGGGCTTAAAACGTGAAAAATAACTATGGGATTCGCAGGGTAAAGCAATAGAGGGGTCCTTGAAATTTTAAAAAAGCTTGGAAATCCAGGAAAGAAGAAAGAAGAAGAACAGCCAAAGAAGATTGAGGAAGATCAGGATACAGGAACTCAGCCTATCACCCCGAACAGGTTTGCGAGCTCTCGTTTCGAAGAGAAGCGAGAAACTGTTACCGATAAAACTCAAAATACTGGCAATTTACCAGTGAATAACAAAGAAGTTGATCAAACTCGCGAACCTGAATCCGAACTTGGGTAGCGACTTGGGGGAGTTTCTTTTGTACGTGGTGTACCTAAAGAAGTGCATGAATTTAGTGTTGTTGCTTTTTTAAAAGTGCGATCAAATGAAGTTGATATAGCAAATGGAGATAGAGATGATCCTAATTTTAAGTCTAAAATAAAAAAAGAGTATCTTAGGTTTTTATCAGAATCGTTCGAATTTAGTACCAGTTTTAGTATTTGCTTGGCTGCGGTTTTTGTTGATTCGTTTGCTCATCCAACCGCAGTCGATGGGACGAGTCATAAAGTGCAAGGGCCTGCTGTTGACGAGATTGACAGGTTGATTTTCTCATGTTTAATCGATTAGGAGAATTACGAGCAATGGGAATCAAGATGGAAGTCATGAAACATGAGTCGGCTCAAGAGGAACGGATGAAGCAGACGTGGCAGCAGGAGGTTCAGACTCGTTTTCTAAGAGGCAGGCTTGTAGATGTACTATAAAATCAGTTTAATTCCTCGAATGGGTGCGAAATTTCTTTTAGGCAATTGCAGATAAAAAGTCTAAGTAGAGTTGATCTGTCTTTTTTTTCGTAGTTGCGATTTCTGCTCTAGTTTTTTCGTTTCATAGGCGCCTTGTGGAAGCTGATTGCGTTTTGATTCGGCTTTCAAATTTTTTTGACTTCTTTAGGTCCGATCGAAATACTCGATGGATTGTCCATCCCAAAGAATATAGTTATTGCGTACATATTTCGGAATACAGGTGTTTGATTTTCAGTCAATACGGAATCATCTTCTCAATATTTGGAGATTTTTAAAAAAAGAGATCTCGGATACCGAAGAAACTTAAAAACAACGCGTGTATTCATATGTCTGGTCTGAACTCGAGCTTTCTTGCTTGATCTTTTAAATTTGCGGTGTCACTAGCAGTCTTGATCTGAGCCTGAGCTAGGTCCTGTTACGTAGCAGATCGTCTTTTTCCTCTAGAGGCTACCTCTCCTCTCCGAAATCTTTTCTACTGAAGTTTCTTGGAATGAATTTTGCGGTTTTTCATGTATTAAAACTCTGTCTCCTACCGTCTGTTTTGAAAACTTGGCCATGCAACAATCTTGAGACAGGGGGACTGGGAGAATTAGTCGAGACGACAACTATCCTGCAACAAGGAAATCTTCATGATTTCAAAGATACAGGTCTCTTCAAAGCATTAAAAATTTGATTTACAATGAATTCAATAAAATGATCTTCAATTTTTGATTTCTTAAAAATGAGGGACCTGGATCCTTCTTGATGAACTTATCTCTCAGGCGGTATTGGCATAGAGCGGCATTTAGGATAAGAAGAGAGAGGATTATAAAATTATGTCTCGTAAAAAAAAAATTGTCCTGGTTTTCCTGATTTTTAACTCTTTTTATCAGAAAGAAAGCCTCGCTGATTCAGCCTATCAGAACAAAAGACCTTCTTTTGGTCTGCAATTTACGATTGCACCTGAAGCATTTTCTAGCAATAAATTAAGTACGTTTCAAGGAAGTAACTCAATTTCAGGAATCGAGATGGCTTTTAGCTATCAGCCTTCTTTTTTGCAAAACTATGGGATTTTAGGAATCGGTCCTATTCTGGGTGTCTACCCCATTTTTGCTAATTCTGAACTAACAGCTAATTTTGCTTCCATTTGGTCATGGGGGGGGCATGTGCAGTATCAAGCAAGGTACTTTCATCAGCAAGTTATTGTGCCTGTTCTAGGATACGAAGTACGACAAACTGCTTATCATTTTATTTCTGAGAGTTATGGGAAAATACTGATGCATGGAACTAAAGTGGGTCTGTGGTTTTTCTTAAACGTGCTTGATCCAGGCTCTGCCACTCATTTTTATCTGAGCACAGGAGTTTTGAGAACCTACCTCCTTTTAGATGCCCTATATGAGCAAGGAACCAACAGTTCTTTGTCTATGCGTGATTGGACCTATAAAATCGGGCTTCGTGTGGAATTTTAAAAAAGTGATTGCAGTGTGATTTGAGATGGGTTAGATGTTGGCTGTTATCTATCCTATTTTTTTGCGGGGATGGTGGAACTGGTAGACACGTACGCTTGAGGGGCGTATGCGCAAGCGTGAGGGTTCGAGTCCCTCTCCTCGCACCATCATTTTTTGTGCACCATGAGAAAAACAGACCTCAAATTACAGTTCAAATGATTTACTACGATAAGGACATGGTCTATTTTTTATCTGTTATCGGAATTAGCAGAACTTTTCTCACGATGGGAATCTTCATCAGAAGATTCATATATGTAGGAATTGCTTTTTTTAGATCATTATATTGATTGATCATTAACCCTTGATCCATAGAAAAATTCATTCTTTTTAATAGATTTTTTTCGTATTATTTATCTATAGGAAAAGTGAAAAATCTTGATCGAACTCTGATCCTATCAGCATCAGAAGTGATTGATTGATCCCGGGAAGTTTCAGAAGTTCTGTTACCTTGGGAAATCACATCAAAAGAAAAATCTATAAACATCTCCGATGTTTTTGAATCTTTTAAATGATCATTTCTGGACCTGCTTTGTTCTCGATCTGTATGACAATCACTGGGATATTCGCTAGAACAAATCTGTGTTATGTCTGAATTAAGGCTCGTTCTATCACAAAAATCAATATGATTGATAAATTTTCTGAGTGTGTCCGAAGAATTAAAAAGTAAAACAATTTGCTTTAAATTTTTCAATTCTTCTAAAATGATCTCAAAATCATCCATTAATTGGCGAGTTGTCAACTCATTAGAGTTTTCATTTTTTAGTTCATCAAAATAAGAAATAATGATTTCTTTTATTTCGTCAGAGCTCATTTCATTCGTTTTTTTTATATCATTTTTTTGATTCGTTGCAGTACTATCTATACCAGAATTCTTTGACTGACAAGAAGCAGTAAAAATTAAAAAAATAAATATATAAAAATTAGATAAATTCGTATTATTGATCCTCGCAATTTACTCACTATACAGTTAACAAGTGATTGCATTAAAAATTAATATAAATATTTTTTTAATCTATTATTAATAGATTATTTTTTTTCTCAAGATTTTTTTTTGTTTACAAAATAAAAAAAAGTCAATCCAGAATAAATTCCAAAAACCATGCCAAAAATAACTGAGGAAGATGAAAAAAGAATAAATCCGTTTTTTAACAAAAACCAATACAAAAAATACCTAGGAAGGATCACCATCAAAGATAAATATTTCATTTTAAAAATCATTTTTTGAATGATCCAAGAAAGACCATATAATACAACTGCAATATTTAATCCATATAAAAAACCAAAAATACTCTTCATAAAAAACTCATCAAGTTAACACTAAGTTAGTTATATTAATACAATAGATTATCATTAAAATATATAAAATTTATTTCAGTCAAATCGAATTCCTTCAAGAGGCTTTAATTGAAAAGCTCGTTTGCTTGGATATTGACAAGCGCATAGTATGATTAACATTGTGCATAAAGGAACAAGAACATAATACCAAGGATTAAATGTGACTGGCAAAGTACGATCGTAAAAAATATCAGGCAAAGATATAAAAGAGGATCTTTTGAGAAAAAAACATACTAGCAAAGCAAACAGAACCCCAATAACAATACCTGAGCTTCCAATAAAAATACCCTCTGATAAAAAAATACTTGCTACTTCTTTATTACGAGTTCCCATGATTTTTAAAATAGCAATTTCTTTTTTTTTCTCAAAGACCATCAAGGTAAGAGTGGTTACGATGTTAAAAGAAGCTACGATCACAATAAACGTAAGGAGTAAAAACATGCATAATCTTTCTGTACGAAGTGAAGCAAAAAGATGACTATTCAATTGCATCCAATCTCTTATTTGAAACTCTGGAAACATCTTTTGAAGGACTAAAGCTATTTCGTGAGCACGATCAAATTTTTTTAATTTTATTTCCCAATGAGAAACGACTCCAGAGCGTCTTAGAAAAGATTCAACCATTTTTTCTTCGGCAAACACGACATGAAGTTCTTGCTCAGCTAAACCAGTTTCGTAAATTCCCCCAATTTGAAACTTTTTAAAATGAGGAATACTCTCTAAAGGGCCTTCGGTTTCTGTAGGAGAGATTAAAACACCATGATCTTCAGGTACCAATGCTAACTCATAAGCAAGTTCTTTTCCTACATAAATTTGTCCTTCGCTAAGAGCGCTCATTTCTTTCATTTGTTTTTTCAGGTCTGAAAGATGCTCTTTACTTATGCCTTTTAATTGAATTCCTGCTACTTTATGTCCTACCTTTAAAATTGCCTCCGTTGAAATAACAGACCAAAAACCCTCGAAGACTCCCTGAAGGGATGGATTTTTCTTAATTTTAGCAAGATCGATAGCATCATGAGGAATCCAAATATCCTGTATTTTTTGAGCACGAGGTTCTATCAAAATATGTAAGTTTGAGGCCATCATTCTTTTTTTGAGTTCTGACTGAAAACCATCCATAACAGAAAGAACGACAATCATCGATGCAACTCCAAGTGCAATACCTCCGATAGATAGCAAAGTAATAAAATTTAAAAAATTTGAATTTTTTTTGGATTTTAAATAACGCCAGCCTATCCAATAGGTCCAAGGTATTTGGTTTGAAAAAATGTGCATCTTTCGAATCTATCCGATAAATCTTTTTTTTTTTAGTAAAATAGATTAAGGATATGCGAATCTATTTTTATAATTTTCCGTGCATGGCCTGGAGTTTCGTTTTTATCAGTTCGACTACTGAAATTGAGATTTTTTTTAGGCTATCAACCCATAGGTTTGTGTGTTTTTTTGATTAAGGATATGCGAATCTATGTCCTGAAATCGCACTTTCACTGGGTAGCCCCTCAATTCCTTCCCTTAGCTAGGACACAAGCGTTGCTGTCATACATACATGATCTGCTCTCAAGTTTTTTTGAAATACCTGGGAAGACATCTCATGCAAAAACCAAGCACTCTTGGTAAAAATGTATCTAAGCCCCCGCCCTATCGAAAAAAAAAGCACAGCTTTATAAAAAAAAAGTGTAGACAAATGGGCAGGTATGATGTTACTGATGACTCAGACGGACAGGCTGGTGAGTCATCGTAATTCCCCTATCCCCATGGTATACTTTGACTCATCAGTCGGTTCGTTTCTTTTTATTTTTTATATAATCCATATAAATCTATTTTACGAACTAATCTCTGTGCCTGGCTGTGATAACGCTTAATGCAGGTATTTTTGATAAAAACAGACCCTACCTCACTTTATAATAGTGCATGTCCATGGAAAAAATCGTGGATTCTACTTTCCTACTCACAGCTTTTGCCAATGCGTTATATGCAGGCGCAATAAGTTTGCTTACAACTATCATAAGAAGTCCGATACAAACCACAAGCAGGAGCATGTATTCACTCACTGCCTGGCCTTCTTTATTGCGCACAATATGCATAAGAAGCTTTCGTCTGATGCATGGAAAAACTCAAAGATTTTTTTTCGGATCAGATACTAGGCGTCATAGAAAGGCTCTCACTGAAATACCGCCTGCATTGCGCTCGCAAGATAACCCAACGACCATTTAGATCTTCTGTGCCCTTTTTTCCCGATCGGAGGCTCTTGCAATCCAAGCTACAGACTCTAAAGCAGCAAGGGTCGGACCTAGGCTTCCCAACTCAGGGTAGGCCTCTTGAGAACTCAGCCACACATTATAAAGCCCTGTATGAATGCCTAATCCCTGTCCAGAAAAAACCATCAAATTCTCTGGAATATGATTTAGTGAATCAAAGGAGTATTTTTCTTCCAACTCAAAAGTGTTATCTCGAAAATCAGGATATATGGCTGCAAGATCCCTTTCCAGAAAAGGATAAAGATGCTTGGCCTGCTGGTACATACGATTTGCCATAATTTGTAAGGACTTCGGATGGAGGCTTTCTTCTACAAAGGGCATCCAGGTTCTCAAATACAAAACACCCTTTCCTTCAAAAACGAAAGACTCAAGTTCTAAAGGAGGTGCTTGATCCTCTTGCCAAAGAGACCGACCTTCTGGAATGCAGGCATGAGAAAAAATCAAACTAATCGTAAAACGCCAAAAAACAGGATGAAGCGATTTTTTTAAAGAAACAAAAAAGCTCTTTTTAGCACAAATCACGTTTTCCAAAGCCCGATTCAAACCACATCCTAAAATACCAAAAGAACAAGGTAAAAAATGATCTTGCATTTGCAATCCCATCAAACGACGACACGATACCCGCAATCTACCCTCTGATGGTAAAAAATGCACACCTGCTTTTTCAGCAACTTGCCTTAAATATAAACGATAAGAATTTAATCCTCCGGGAAAAGAAACAGCTGTTTGTTCCAACATCAGAAGCTGAAGTATTTCAGGCACTTTTGGTTGCTCCTGAAAATGAGAAACAACTTGATAAAAAATACCTCGCTCTAAATTTTCACTTTCGGCTGAAAAAAGCTCACGGGTATTCCGAAGTTTTTTTGACAAAGACTTCATCCTATTTTTGTAATGCCATGGTCTTTTGATAAGAAAATTGCGCACTTCTGATGCTTCATCCTGCCATGAGGTAATCTCTAAGCGATTCCAAAAGTCAAGCCATTCTGATTCCACTCGTCTGAAACTTTTAATCACACGCTCCCCATCAGAAACCTGCAATCCTCTTTCATTTTTTTCACTCAAAAAGCATCTTTTCTCATCCCAAAATAAGCGTACTTGGGGTGTGAAAACTTGTAAACAAGAAGCTTTCTGATAGTCAAGATCTTGCGCTGCTCCAATGAACCGCAAACACTGTGCCAGCAGACCGTCTTGGGATCCTTGAGAACCCATACCCAATAAAAAATTAGGCTCAGGATCCCAGGGTTTTTCAGAAATCGGCTTCAAATAAGATCCTTGCTCCACCCAAATGACCGAAAAACCCAGCCGAGCAAGCAAACTTGCAGCCAATAAAGAAGCCTCGTGATCCCCCAAAACACAAACATCATAATGATCTAATAGTGAATTCATGATCTCCCAGAAAAAAAACCTTGTAAAAAACAATCTATCTTTTGAGAAGCCCCCAATCGGCTCAACGCATGCTGTTTCCAGCTTGCTTGATACTGCCTTGCTTCCACAAGCTTACTCAACCAAATCTTTAAGTCTTTCTGATTTTTTAAAATGCTCAACTGACCTACCTCTTGAAGATGGAAGACCTCAGAAAATTTTTGAGTACCTCGAGGCCCCACCCCAATAGGAATCCCATGAATCGCGGGTTCAATCGTACTATGCACTCCAGGACCCAAGCCCCCTCCCACAAAGGACCAATCACAAAAAGCATACAGATCTGCCAACAACCCAAATTCATCGACTAAAATGCAAGAAGGATCTTTTTTTATAGGATGAGAAGAAGTCGAGACATCCCACCCAGCTTCTTTTAAAAAAGAGGCTATTGCTTGAATATTTTTTGGGTTCAAAGAATGCGGCACCACCCATAAAGACCCGAGAGACTTTTCTTCAAAGATAGGCCTTAAAAACTCAAGATCTTCTATCCATACACTTCCTAAAATCCCCCAAGGACGCTTGCAACGAGCATACAACTCCCTCAAACTTTGAGAACGTTTTTGCACTTTCTTCAAAGCCACCCGATCCCAACGAGGCTCACCACAAACTTCTAAAGTAGCCTGAGGAAAAAACTTTTTTAAGGATTCAGCTTTTTCTTCATCGCAAGGAAAAAGAAGCATTTCTGGTAATCCCCCAAAAAAACAACTAAAAAACTTAGCAATTTTTAATGATTTTCTTTTTTGAACGGAAACCATTGCCAAAGGGATCCCCTTTTTTTTAAGGGAAATCCATAAATCAGGCCAAGCTTCGTACTTTGCTGTTAAAAAGCAATCGGGATTAAGGCGTGAAAAAGCCTCCTCCCACTCCCCTTCCCAAGGAGAATACCCCATATAACTAATACAAAAAGAATTTTCTTCAAGCTCTCTTTTCAATTTCTCTAATGCACTCTTGGCAGAAGCACTAAAAACACTGACCACCAATGCCACTCCTCTTTCAGCGGTTAAAAAAATCAAAGGGACTAAAGACTCCAACTCCCCCACACTCGAGGCATGAAACCAAAAAACCTGACGAGCCTTCGTAAAATAAACCTTCTCCAGGGCAACTCGTCCTTGCGGAAAAAATCCAAGAATCACAAAAAATTTAAGGACTCGATGTAGGAGAAGGTAGAAAAAATAGACGCCCCCCCGTGTCCATTTTAAGCCATGCTCAAGCACTTGCATTGCCCTTTTTTATTCTATCATCCACAACCTCAACCTCTAAGCTTTTCAAACAAGCTTGCTTGCGAACGGGCCTCCAACAATAACGACCATCCTTACCACAAGGACGACACCATAAAGATTGTCCAATTGTCTGACTTCGACTCTGCCAAGGACCAAAACCCATATCCTCACAGCTCGGCCCCAAAAGCACAATAGCAGGAGTCCCTACCGCTTCCGCTAAATGAGCCATTCCAGTATCACTTCCTAAATAGTAAAGAGCCTCCTTCAGCACCCAAGCTGATTGCGGCAAATTCCACCGATCGATACCAGAAAAGTGCTCAATACCAAGCTCCTTCAGACCCTTCACCAAATCAACACTCGCCCAATCTGAGCTTCTTCCTAAAACTACCACCGGCATAGAACTCTGACTGAGCAGCTTCAAATAAGAGGACACAGGCCAAATCTTCCCCTCCCAGCAAGAGCCTGGCATCACACAAAAGAAAGGCCTCCTGAGCTTTCGAAGCTGATCATCTTCTTTTTTTTCTAACAAGAGATGCTTGAGAGAAGGCCTCTCCTGCCCGGTTCCTCCCAGCACCTGTGCATAACGCTTCACCAAAGCAGTAGGACGCAAAAATTTCGGCCAAAATCTTTTAAAAAGAACATAAAAAAAGAACCGCCACCGCTGCTTGTCAAGACTCTTCCAAACAGGAGGTTTCTTCCGATAATAAATACTCCACAAGAAAAACAAAAATCGCATGACCCCTGTTCTTAAGCTGACATGCAAGTCATCAATCTCTTGATAATCACGATCCCAAATCAATCGACTCAGATGAAACCATCCTAAAAATCCAGATTTACGATGAAAAGTCAAAAGATCTCTCACGCGAGGGTGAGACTCAAAAAGCGAAGCGTATTCCTCAGAGGTAAGCCAATCAACTTGATCTTCTTGAGGAAAATGCATAGTCTTTACCTCTAAAACGGTACTTGACAAAATAACATCCCCCAAGCTGCTCAAACGGATGCAAAGCCTCTTTGATCTTCTCACAATCTTCGGTATCTCATAAAAAACACGAACAAACCATAGGTCTCAACTCTACAAAGAACCAACACCTGTCTTTTTCTTGAACAAGAGATCTTCCATCCATCGCAAAATGCCCCTTTTTTTTAAGAAAAAAATTGGTCTTTTTTTTGCAAACCCCCTGTCTCATGAAAAGAAATATGAGTCTGAGTTTGAAAGCTTGCTTCGCTTTAATCCTATTGAATGCTTGCGGAAGCACAAGCATCCCGACGGTACTTACTGTGAGCACACCAGGCAGCATCACACCCTTAGCTACCACAACAACCAGCAAGGGCCTTCCTTTCTACGCCAATCCCACACCAAGTCCCAGCCCTCTTCCTTCAGGAAATGCAACGTCTAATGGCAGTCTGACCATCAATGGGTCAAACTCAGGCACCATCTCCGTGACCACCTCAAGCATCTTGACCGCAGCATTCACACCTCCTGCCAATGTCTTCTACAATCAAGCGCGCTCAATACCCCTTTATTGCTTAAGTGCAACAGTTGAGCTTGATGATTCAAGTGGAGCCTCTCAAGGATCCTCCACCGCTTACCTCATTCAAGGAAGTGGATACAACCCAGGCTATTGCCACGGTGCTCAGACAAATTCCGTCATCAACTTTGCAGGAAACCTCAACAAAGGAAATTCCGACAGTTATAGTTTGAAAATTTCCAATGTACAAACGGATGCATGCTACTTCTTTGCTCCTACCCTGCCTTTTCCTTATAATTGCGCGTATTATTCAGGGTACTCAAGCCCTTTGAGCACTCAAATGAAATCGCTACCTGAGGCAGGATACAACGTTACCTTGAATTACCAAATATGGGCGAATACCGTGCAGTAGCAGGAAGATACCCTGAACCATCAGCCATGAAGCTTTGCGACAACAGACTGAATATCGCTTTGATGGTGCATCCTAAAAAAAGTCCCATCGATTTTTTGGATGAGATTCCAAAAGACATCCCAATGCTGGCAAGAACTCCATAAATCTTCGAAAGCCTCAGAACCTGAATCATAAAGTCGGTACTGAATCAAACTAGCATTGGTAATGGCTTTCTTGGTTTTCAAGACTCTTTGCAGATTTCTTAGCCATAATGATTTAATCTGCTTTTTTAAGGTATCTGATTTTTTTTCATCTTGATAAAGACGAGAGAGGATCAAGTAAACTTGATGAAATTTTTCACGATCCTGATTTCTTTGTTCCTGAGACTTGAGATACTCTTTTTTCTCTAAGGCAAGACCTTGAGATTCCAAGTATTCCGCAGCAAGTTTTTTTCCAATAAACTGTGCAAGACTTTCATTAAAATACGATTGATCTTGAATCATGAACGTTGCGTGCACTGACTCATGTAAAATAATCTCCACTAAGTCCCCCAAGGCCCCTTTGCGATCAGAGAGCATCGTTGAAAGAATCGGATCTTGAAACCAACCTGCTGTAGAATAAGCAGCAGCTCCCCTTAAATCTACATCCCAACCTTCTTTTTTGAGATTTTCAGCGAAGACTTCGGCATCTTTCTGATCAAACCATCCCAAGTAAGGAAAGGATCCCACAATAGGAAATTTCCAAAGTTTAGATTCAAATTTTAAAGGCTGGCAAGCACTCACTACCCAAACAGCAACAGGGCGGTTCAGAGATACGTACTTTTGATAATGAGAGGTGACTTTGAGTCTATGGTTCACGCCAAAATCCTTGGTTTTAGAAACCTGCCTTAAAAGATCCAAAATATAGCTGGGTGTTTTTTCAGCCAAAGGCCCTGAAAGAACTGACTCTAGAGGAACAGCGCGATTCAAGAGTGCCCATTGGCCTCGACACGCCTGAAAAAGATACTGAGAGGACGTACACCCTGAGCAAAAAAGAAGTAGCAAGTATTTCCAACTCACCTGGGTATGATACAAAAAATGCAGGAGAAACAAAAGTTTTGCTCAAGCTCATCTAGACTCTTCCCCCTTTGCAGGCAATTGAGCAAGCTTTTGGAGAAGTTTATCTTCTTCCTCGTTTTTGATTTTTTGAGGGACTAAAGTGACCTTTTTCTTAGGCTTCTTTTGAGCAAGCTCATGCAAGACACCCTCTATTGGTTCATCACCTGCAATATGTTTCAATAAACTTTTTTCAATTTCTGCTTCTGTCCAGCCTGAAGACTCCCAAGAAGCAATACTACGCTTGACTATTTTCGTTCGAGGTGATTGAATTTTTTCTTCTGCAAAGTCGTTAGGCTTGTTTTTTAAAAAAGACTTTGTCACTTGCTTTTTTCTTTGCTCACTGAAAAAAATAGCCTCTTGCTGGTCGGATGCTTTCAATTGCAAAAGGTTCAAATGCCATTTTAAATCCGAAGAAGACACCACCCGAGGAGCACTGGGAGTGACACGTAACAACTTCAGATCCAAAATAGAAAATTCTCCAGGATGCAGTTGAACTTGATACCTAGCGTCCAATCGGTTTTCTAAACAAGCGGTATTTTTCAAAGCAATGAGCTGAGTTGTATCTCGAACGCTCATCAGCACCTTCGCTTGCCGAACCCAAGATTGGGCTTGAGGCGAAACAAGCAGCAAAGATTCAGTGCCTGAAGTATCCACAAAAACTTCACCATGGTAAAGCACGAGCTTATGCTGTTTTTCTGACGCCTGTAATTGAAAGAAAGTATCTACACCCGCATGGATCTTGGCTCCTGAGAGGTGATGGATCCTCACCCAACCTTGCTTAAGAGATACCCAAGAACCACAAGGCAGAAGAATATGTGGTTTGACTTCTTGAGGATGCAAACGACCCCCATCGAGGATCTCAAGATTACCTCCGAAATCTTCCACCCTTCCACAGGAAGTTCCCGACCAAGCTTGAGACAAAAAACAAAAAAATAAAAAGGCTTTTAGAAGCATCATTTTCACTTTCTACTTTTTAAGTTTACCAAAGAAGTTTCTAAGGCATGGGGATACTTTTCAAGAAGAGCATTCAACCAAAATTGACTCTTCCTTTCTCTATGCTGCTTTTTGGCACTCAAGGCTTTCCAAACCATCGCTTGAGTCTGGTAGCTTGAATCGTTATACTTGATCACTTCATCAAAATAAGATTCCGCTAAGACATAATTTTGGACCCGATACCAAGCTATACCGAGCATCATCTGGTATTTTAATTCATGAAATCTTGCATCTTCTGAATGCTTACTTGCTTGAGTTAAAGCCATCGCTGCTTTTTCATCTTCTCGATGATTAAAGTAATAAATACCTAAAGAAAACAGATGATTAGAGTTTAAATCTAAAGAATGTTCATAAGTCATGCTAGGAGGGGTGCTTGCCTCCTCAGAACCCGCTTGCGCTAAAAGCAGCGCCTTATTTTTTTCAGTTTGCTTGTGAGCCCAATCTTCATTTTTTTGAAATTTTAAATTTTCAAGATCTATTTGGAGTTTTTTATTCTCTAATCGAAGAAGTTTATTGCTTTCAGCCATCTCCTGAAAACGATCGGCCCAATGAAAAAGGCGATGGAAGGAGTCCTCCCAGGCAATGCCCCCCCCTGCTTTGAAAAGACCTACGCATGCCCCCATCATCAAAAAAATCGCCATGAACCCTGTTCTTGAGTATTTCATACCAAAAATGCATCGGTATTTTTTTGATCAAGCTTAATCAAAAAATGGTAGCGTGAAGGCATGGAACATTTTGCTCAGATAGTCATGGCTGCTCTCAATGAGGTATTAGAAAAAAATTTTCAAGTCAAGGGATGCACTTCGTTTCACGAGCTCCAATTACCACAAGATCCTCAGTGGGGAGATTTTTCGTTTGCGTGCTTTTCCTTAGCCAAGTCATTTAAAACCCCCCCCTCAGAAATAGCAAGCACGCTTTTTAAGCTCCTTCAAGAAAAGGCACTTCCAGATATCAAGGTCACCCAGATAGGTGCTTACCTGAATTTCACCTTAAGCCATGAAGCCTTATGCCATCAACTCCTTCCGAGCCTTCTTTGCAACCCCAAGGATACCCAAGCAACACGAGGCACATGGATATTGGAATTCAGCTCTCCGAATATCGCTAAACCTTTAAATATTTATCACTTGCGAACGACAGCTTTGGGTGCGGCGTTATACCGTATCGGAAAGGCAAGAGGATATCGGATGATTGCGATCAATCATTTAGGGGATTGGGGAAAGCAATATGGCATGCTTGCTTTGGCATTCAAAAAATACCAAAAAAATCCTTCTGGAATGAAGATGCAAGAGCTAGTAGAACTTTATGTCAAAATCAATCAAGACGCGAAACAAGACCCTGAATTAGAACCGCAAGCTCGGGAAGCTTTTTTACATCTGGAACAAGGAAACCCTGAGATGGTTTCTCTTTGGGAGACTTGTGTTGCGATTTCTTTAGAATCCTTTCAGAAGCAATACCAAGACCTCAATGTCATGTTTGATCACACACGTGGAGAAAGCTACTACCTAAAAGACATTCCAGCCATCCTGAAACTTCTTCGAGAACAAAACCTCCTGGTTCCCAGTGAAGGTGCGTGGGTCGTCCACGTGGAAAATCAAGAAGGGCAACCTCTTCCTCCCTGCCTGCTTCAAAAAGGAGATGGTGCCACCCTTTATGCCACACGCGATCTTGCTGCAGCTTTACAAAGGTACGAAGAGTTTTCGTTTGATCGCATGACCTACATTGTAGGAAGTGAGCAAAGGCTTCATTTTCAACAGCTTTTTTCACTCTTAAAAAAGATGCAACTTCCTTGGGCTTCCCGCTGTGAGCACCTTCCCACAGGACTTTATCGCTTCGAAGACACAAAAATGTCCACCCGCCAGGGAAATTTTGTCACATTAGAAGAAGTCATTAAAATTACCGAACAAAAAGTCATAGATCTGATCCAAGAACGCAAGCACGCGGCTCCTCAAGGAGCTTCAAGCTCTCTGCAAGAGGTCAGTCACGCTATTGCCTTGGGAGCGATCATCTTTCATGATTTGCATACAGATCCGGCACGCAATGTCGATTTTCATTTAGAAAAAATAGTTGATTTTGAAGGACAGACAGGACCCCATCTGCAGTACGCACACACCCGATGCTTAAGTGTCCTTCGCAAAGCAAAAGTACCTACCCAGAAAATAAACCACCTGTCTGAGAAAGAGGAACTTCTCCTTCTGAGAAAACTCGGACAGTTTCCATTTTACTTAGAGCAATGTTTGAAACTTACGAAGGTAAGTCCCCTGTCTCATTACCTCATGGAAATCGTACGCCTTTGGAATCAATTTTACAAAAACTGCAAAATCCTCCATGAAGATCCTCAAATCGTTCACGCACGTTTACTCTTAGTAGAAGCCACTCGTCAAGTGCTAGCAGAAGGACTAGGATACTTAGGCATCCCCTTACCTGAGTGGATGTGATGCTTCTTCTCTCCCATCCTTTCTTATTGAATCATGTAAAATCAGACCACCCTGAAAGTCCTGCACGCTTACAAGCTCTCTTAGAAGCATTAGATCCTCAAATTTTCTACCGCTTAGCAACACGAGAAGAACTGAGACTCATCCATGAATTAAACTACATTGATCGTATTTTATCCTATCAAGATCAAATGAGGGATCTAGATGCAGAGACCTTCTTAAGCAAGGATTCTGTCCACTGCGCTCTTTTAGCCTGTGGTTTAGGAATAGAAATGATTCAAAGGGTTTTAGCTACTAATACCCCCGGTTTTTTAATCACAAGACCTCCGGGACACCACGCTACCCCTTCTGAGGCCATGGGATTTTGTATTTTCAATACTATAGCACTTGCAGCTCAATGGGCTTTGCTTCAAGGACTCAAGCGTATCCTCATTTTAGATTGGGATGTCCACCATGGCAATGGCACTCAGGCTATTTTTTATGATACTCCCGAAGTGCTGTTCATTGATTTGCATCAAGACGGGCTCTACCCTCCGCATTCAGGCACTCCAGAGGAACAAGGATCTGGCCTAGGAAAAGGATACACCCTGAACATTCCCCTTCCCCAACACAGTGGTGACAGCATGTACTTGGACATTTTTGATACCATCGTCCTGCCTCAAGTTCAGAATTTTGCCCCTGAATGCATTTTGGTTTCTGCAGGATTTGACGCCCATGAGTCAGATCCCTTAGGGGCCATGGATCTCACTACCCATGGCTACGAAAAGCTTACGAAAGCCATTCAAGCCCTTGCTCAAAAATACTGCCCAGGAAGATTACTCTACGTTTTAGAAGGCGGGTACAATCCTCAGGCCCTTGCTCAAAATGTCCTAGCCTGTGTAAAAGTCCTAAGTACCTAAGAAGGAGTGGTCTGGGAGGTGGAATGAGGAAGAAGGTCTGATCCGGAAAGAGGGATTAGCAGTGGTCTCGGAGAAGGATGAGGAGCAAGGAGCTGGCCCAGGAAGAGGATGAGAATACACCCTGAACATTCCCCTTCCCCAACACAGTGGTGACAGCATGTACTTGGACATTTTTGATACCATCGTCCTGCCTCAAGTTCAGAATTTTGCCCCTGAATGCATTTTGGTTTCTGCAGGATGCCCATGAGTCAGATCCTTGAGAGGCATAGATCTCAATACCCATGGCTACGAAAAGCTTACGAGAGCCATTCAAGCCCTTGCTCAAAAATACTGCCAAGAATGGGGTTGCATCGCCCTCTGAGACCCGTTAACTGCATCTTACCACTGCTAGAACCATCCTCAATCGATGATTTCCTCGATCACAGCAACGTTATCGGACATTCCTTTGAATCTAAAAGGAATAGCTGATATTTCTGGATTTTGTAGTTTGATTGATTCGTATTGATAAGTTGGAATGAGATCAAAACCTACAAGGTACGCTGCAGAAGTCACCTCATCTTTTATTTCCTCAGGAATTCTGAAAAAAGTATCTCTTAGTTCCTCTGGAATCCTGAAAAAAGTATAATAATAAGAAATACCTTCATGCTGGGTTTCATATAAGTTATTTTCAATGTTTTTAAAAACACTAAGAAAATAATAATGATAATCATTAATTATTTCGACCAAAGTATCAAAACATTTTACTTTAAAAACTAAATTTACATATGATGCTAAAATAATATCCAAGGGCACAATACCCCTAAGATAATCACAAGAATAAATATAGTACTTATTTACTATCTCTAAGAGCTCTAAAGTTGTGATGATCTCATCAGAATTCAGAGCTTTTTTTGAACTTAAAATAATATCTAATAAGATATCGGAATGATTTTTTTTAGAATAAATATCGAAATAATTAAGATAACTAGATATTATAACTCTAAGAGTCTCAGCAGTTTGATCTTTATTCAATAAAGCAACTTTTGATTTTAAAATAAGATTAAATAAAATGGGATAATGTTTTCGTAGAAAATTATCAAAATAGTTATGGTATTCTACTACTAAATTTTCAATAGTCTTAAAATCTTTATATTCAATATTCGATGGTGTTGGTGTTTTTTCTATAATGTCCATCGGAATTGGAAAAGCAGTATATCGAACGTTCATTATGCTGTAATCATAACTTCCTACCGTATCTCTAAGAGGTTTACGATGATATTTGTTGTAATAAAACTCTAAACAGTTATTAAGTTCATCATGTAAGGTTTCATCTATTTTTTTCAAAGAAACATATCTCCACGAAGAAAATAAAACCTCCCACTCATTCGGAATCGGATCTGGATCTGGATCTGAACTCTCCTTCTCATTTGGGCTTGGTTTTGATTTCCAACTTGGATTTGATTTTATATTAAATAAATTTACTTCTTGCTGTTTAGTGCCACAACCCGAAATAACTATAACCAATAATCCAATAATCCAATAATCCAATAATCCAATAATCCAATAATCACCATAAAATACATAAAAAAATTAACAAACCACACCTGATTCTAAATCAATTGTTGCTAGACGTCAACCTTCACTTTATATCAATTTTTTTGAATTATAACTAGATACAGCACAGCAGAATGTACCTCATTGTATAGATAAAGAATGAACAAAATAAGTTTAAATTTTAAATAAGGATCCGAACGTACCATCAATCGTAAAATCGTTGATCCTAAATCCATGAAAACTCAAGATCACTTTTTTGAGCAAAGGTACACCTGAAAAGCAATCTCAATTTCAACGAAAAAGAGGAATTTTGATACATCAAAAAAGTTAACTCCAAAAATGTTAAAACCCGCATTCCGCACCAAAAACATAAAAATCAAAAATTAAAAAAAATTAAATTTTTATAGTTTTTATTTGTCTTACTTTCTCAAAAAGGACCTCTTCTATAACATGTCTGCCAAATTTTCTTTTAAAAACTTGATTCAATTGCTCAGAAATGTTTAAAAATTCAATTGATTAGATAAATTTTAACGTATTTTAATTTCACTACAATCTGATTCTTCTTTCTGAAGGTTAAATTTTCTTGATGCAGAAGAATACAATCTCTCTGCTGCCGGTCCGAAAATGCGAACGACCTTTTTCTGTAAAATCATCCATATTCACAACCAGGTTGCGTATACATTCAGATTGCGAAAAAATAACGACTTGAATGTTTTTAAATTTTCTGATTACCCAAGACATAGCAAGTCTTTCGATAACCGCTGTAAGAATACCTAAATGGCCTAAAAATTCAGTTTTCACTTGCGCTGCATTAATGCTAGCTCTTTCTTATCACTCTGATGCGAGATATCCCGTCGTATCTGTATCATAGACTTTTGTCTACCCTCTCAAGCTCCAAATTTTAACTTGGTAGGGGAGAGTGTTCTTTTCTGTACTACTTTTTTGCTAATTCAAAATATTTTTATATTTTGGTGCGGAATCCGGGTTAAAACATTTTTCGAAAGAATTCTATGAAGAAAAACTCCCAGCAAAAACCCTCTCTCCATGTTCCGAACCTAAAATTCCTACTTCTTTTAAACCAAAAACACGCTCAGCAAACTTACCTCCCTCTTCTGAGACCACGAAGGCTACCAGGCCAGATGCACGAAGCTTCTTAATCCTCTTGATATACCTCTGCATCAGAAGATAAGAAAAATGTGTCTTATAAAAAGAAGGCGCAACACTGTAATTGAAAAGACAGAAATACCGCTCTCCTGGTTGAACGGCAATGGACCTGGTTTTCCAACACTCAGGCTGTGATTTTAACTCTTCAAAAGAAGTCCGAGCTATAGGGTAATACCCCGTATAACCATAAGGTAAATACAGTCCATCCGAACCAGAAAAAAAACCTACTTCAAATCCTTCGGAATAAACTTGAAGCAAACTCTGCACACGTTCAAAACTTGCCTGATCCTCCCAAACCGGGTACGAGATCCGATCAGCGAAGAAAACAGCAAGCACTGGGTCCCACTGCTGCTCTTGACCCAAACCAAACCAGGGCCCTGAGTCCTGAAAATGACCAGACAAAGACCCTAACCTAAGCTTATCCAACTCAAAGCTCATCCCAATCAAAAGCTTGAACCTCACTGATATGTGTGGCATCTGTCAAAAGCATCACCAAACGATCCACCCCCAAGGCCATGCCTGCACCTTCAGGCAATCCTTCCTTCAAAGCCTCCAAATACCTATAATCCAAAGCAACCCCAGGCCTTCCTAAAGCCTTGCGGTAATCCATCGCCTTTTGAAAGGCTATTTCCTGTATAACAGGATCTGTCAAAAAAGAAAATCCATCAGAAAGCTCAATTCCTGCAATATAAAGCTCACTTCGATCTGCAAAACTTCCATCGTTCTTTTGAGAGCCAGCAGAAGCTGTCATCCACAAAGGCCAATGAGTTAAAAAAAGAGGCTTCTTCCTTCCTAAAAAAGGTTGCACTTGATCTAACAAAAAAGAAATCAGTAAACTTTGATCCTGAAATAAAACTTCAGGAACCTCCCAGCAAGCACAACGACAAGCTTCTTGTAAATCTTCCAGAGAAAAACAACGCAAGTTTTTGAATCCTAAATAAAACTCAAAAGCCTCCTGAACACTCATCGAATCCCAGGGCTTCCTAAGATCAACGAAATTACCTTGATAAACAAGTGTTTGCTGTCCAGGAAAAAGCGTCTGAAAACAAGCAAGAACCGCTTCACACGCGTATTGCTCAATCTGTGCAAGAGAAGCACCAACCTCTGCCCATTCCAGCATCGTGAATTCTTGACTATGCCAATTTCCTCGATCACCCACACGAAAATTCTTCGTTAAGGTAAAAAGCTTCTGAAATCCCCCCACCATCAACCGCTTAATCTGATACTCAGTAGAAGTCGTTAAATAACCCCAAAACTGATTGCCTCCTGAGACCTCAAAAGAATCTAAATGCCAATCGGAAGTCGTTCTAGGAACAAGAATCGGCGTTTCTATCTCTAAAAATCCCTGAGCACCCAAGGAATACCTCAGGCTTTGCATCACAAGCGAGCGTTGCTGAAGACGCTGCAACCGATCACTCCAACGACCGCGATCCCGGGAAGTCATCTCCAATCTCTCACACGAAAAGTAGGTGTGACCCTCCCTTGAAATCGATTTAACTCAGGAACTCCAGCCCACTGCTTCACCTGCCCGGATAATTCATCAGCCACAACATCTTCCCTCTCCATCGCATTAAACCAAATAGCCTCTATACTATTTTTTGCGTGAGAAAGACCCAGCTTCAAATGTCTCTCTTTTAACACCCTATGGTGACTCACACTTGCTTCAATGGTAAAAACAGGCTCAGGATGCCCTGGACCAAAAGGACCCAGACTCTCTATTTCTCGTAACGTTTTTCCATCCAAATCCTCTAAAGAACAAGGACCCTCTAAAAGTAAATCGTTCTCCTCTGCCTTCAACAAACCCACCGCCTCATCAAAAGCCTTCTCAAAAGCTTCCAATTGATCAGGGTGTACAGAAAGACCCGCTGCGTACCGATGACCTCCGAAAGAAAGAAGGTGCGAACTACATGCTCGTAAAGCCTGCAAGACATCCTTTCCCCCAAAAGAACGGACACTTGCTTTACCAAAATCCTTCCTCATCGAAATGACTACTGAAGGCCTTTGAAAAGTCTCACTCACCCGAGAAGCCACAATGCCCACCACTCCCTCATGCCAATCCGCATGAGCAACCACCACCGCATGCCGAAATCTCCCCCGGGCAATCTGCTCACTCACATGCAGTCGAATAGAATCCCAAATGCTATTTTGCAATTCCACCCGAGTTGCATTACAACGCTCCAGCTCTTGAGCCAAAAAACGCGTGCGATCACTATCTTGACTCGTTAAAAGCTCAAGCGCCAAACTTGCCGATTGAATTCTTCCTGAAGCGTTAATCCGAGGGGCAAGCACAAAACCTAAAAAAGAAGGAGAAAAATCTCGAAAGGCTAACCCCGCCTCCTCAAGCAACGCTTGAATCCCAGGTTTCTTCGTTTTCTTTAAGACCGCAAGACCATGTCTTACCAAGATATGATTATCCCCTACCAAGGGAACCATATCCGCAGCAGTTGCCATCACCACAAGATCTAAATGCTGTTTCAGATTGGGGACACTCCCTTCTGCAAACCAGCCCTGACGGTGACCCTCAGAACGCAAAGCACGAGCCAAATAAAATGCAACCCCACATCCACAAAGTTGCTTCAAACCACTCGGACAATCAAACCGCTGAGGGTTCACAACTGACCAAGCCTGAGGAATGCCCCTATCAGGATCTACTTGATGATGATCAAGCACCAACACATCCAGCCCTAATTCCCAAGCCCTCGAACAAGCCTGAAAACTCGTGATCCCACAGTCAACGGTGACTAAAACACTAACCCCATCCTCAACCGCTTTCTCAACTGCCTTCACATTCAGCCCATAACCATCCGCAAAACGATCAGGCTGACAAGCATCGACATCGGTAAATCCAAACTCTCGAAAAACTCTCAACAAAAGAGCCGTAGCAGCAGTCCCATCGACATCGTAGTCCCCGAAAATACGCAGCTTCTGCTGAGCATTTCTCACCCGAACCAAACGCTCCACAGCACGGTCCATCCCCTTCAAAGACATGGGATCCGCTAAAGACCCAAGCTCTGGAGATAAAAACTCTCTAATTGCCTGAGCTGTATCCAAACCACGCAAGAGACATACCTTCAACGTCAAAAAAGAAAGCCCTGTCTCTTTTTGTAAACGTTCGATCAAAGTCTCGATTTTTTCAGGACTTTTTTCAGAATGATCTCGAAAACGCCAGGACCTCTGCATTAACCCACAACAACCGGCGCTCTTGACCGTTTGCCCCTTTTCCATCTTCGCTCATAAAACTCAGTCATAAAAATCACAAAAGAACTTGCCACAAAAATCGAGGAATACGTTCCCACTGCAATACCTACCATCAGGGTGAACGCAAAATCTTCAATGACTTTCCCACCCAGTAGCCAAAGAGAAAAAACACTGATCCAGGTACATAAAGAGGTCAAAAGTGTTCTTCCTAGCGTCTCGTTAATCGCTCGATTCACTGCCTTGTCAATCGAAAGCTCAGGATGACGCTCCACAGTCTCCCTCACACGATCATAAACGATAATGGTGTCATTATTCGAATAACCAATAAGCGCCAAAAGAGCGGCTAAGATCTGAAGGTCAAATTGCTTCTGAGTAATCATAAAAATACCAAGAGTCACCACGGTATCATGAAATAAAGCAAGCACAGCCCCTGGAGAATAGCGATAATCGAACCTAAAATGGACATAAATGAGAATACAAAGCAGAGCATAAAACATCGACAAAAAGCCACTCATCCGAAGCGAAGAACCTGCTTGAGGCCCTACTACATCGACTCTTTGAATTTCAAATTGCTCTTTTTTTAATTTTTTCTCTAAAATGCTCTCGACGTTTTTAGCAACTAAATTGAGGTTTCCTTCTTCTCCCTGGGATTGAATTAAATACTGATTCTCCACGGGAAGACCTATTTGCTGTACTTTCAAGCTCTTAAGTCCACCTAATTCTAGTTCTTCTCGAAGTTTTCCAATCTCCCAAACAGGATCCAAACGCAATTGGACTTCAGCCCCACCGGTGAAATCAATGCCATAATTTAAACCCCGGGTAAAAAATAAAATGACCGTCAACCCAAGAGATAGCAAAGACAAAAGCATCCAAAGGTTTTTTTTACCCACAAAATCAATCTGAGTTCCAGGACGAACCAGTTCTAACATTGTACTTCCTTCCTTAGATACTCAAGGACCCTGATCTGCGCTCGAGTCTGCTTAAATAAAGGTCAAAAATCAAACGACATACAAAAACCGCAGTGAACAAAGTCGTCACAATCCCAATCAAAAGGGTCACTGCAAATCCTTTAATCGGTCCTGTGCCGTACATCAAAAGCACGATGGCAGCAAAAGCATTCGTCACATTGGCATCCAAAATCGTTCGAAATGCTTTTTGAAAACCTAACTCCACCGCATGTCGAGCCATCTTGCCCAAACGAAGCTCTTCCCGAATACGCTCATAAATGACAACATTCGAATCCACAGCGATACCTACGGTCAATGCAATGCCCGCAATTCCAGGCAAAGTTAAAGTAGCTTCCAAGATAACTAAAGAAGCAAGCACAAAAAGCACATTCAATAACAATGAAAAAACTGCAATCAAACCACTCACTCGGTAGTAAATCCCCACAAAGATAAAAACCACGAGGCTTCCGACAAGACTTGCCATCGCTCCTTTTTGAATGGAATCCCCTCCTAAGGAGGGGCCGACAATACGTTGTTCTAAGAAATCTAACTGAGCTGGCAAAGCACCTGCCCGAAGAACAATGGCTAAATCTTTAGCCTCCTTCAACATCAGATCCCCATCCCCTCTTCCTAAGGTAATCTGACCTTTGCCTCCTCCGATACGGGTTTGAATCACAGGAGCGGAATGCACCACCCCGTCTAAAACAATGGCTAACCTGCCTCCGACATGATCCCCAGTTAATTTCTCAAACTGGGTAGCTCCATGAGGATTCAAAACAAACGAAACATAAGGCTGATGGGTCTCAGGATCCATTTGCACTGAAGCATCTTGCAAATCCCTCCCAGTGACTTCTGCCTTCGCGATAAGAAGGTAAGGTGTTTTAGAAATTTCCCCCGATTGCCCTCGATCAAAAGCCACTTCATCCGCTTGTGGAATACGAGATCGCATGAAATCATTGAGTTTTTTGAGATACTCAGAAAATTTCTGTCCCTGGGAACTCAACTGACTCTCTTTTTCTACTTGAGCAATCATTTGAGATAAATCCAGTTCTCTCATTTTCTGATCGTCGACCACTTTAAATTCTAATTGAGCGGTACGGCCAATGAGCTCTTTGGCCCGATCGATTTCTTTTACCCCGGGAAGTTCCACCACCACCCGATCCGTACCCTGTCTCGTAATCAAAGGCTCCGTAACCCCAAATTCATCAATACGATTGCGAATGACCTCAATACTCTGATTGACAGTTTTATCCTTCACTTCCGAACGATAATCATGAGAAAGACCTAATTCAAATTGGCCCGACTTTTCTCCCGCTAAACGCAAGGACCAAAATTCTTTTTTTAAAAGACGATGAAAATCCTCACGCTGATCAGGGTCAAAAGAAACAAAAATTCTCGGATCTTCTCCCGTTCCCACAACCGAACCCACCTGAGGAGAGCGCGGCATTTTTTTGTCTGAATCCTTCTCTCGCTTCTCTGAAATCTTCTCCCGGTTCTCTAAGAGCTTCTCCTTAAGGCTTGAAGCTTGACGTAAAAGTACATCCCGATAGACCTTGTGAAAATCCACCCCCAGAACCAAATAGACCCCGCCTTGAAGATCAAGGCCTAAATTCATCTTCTGCTTCCAAGGAAACCTAGTCGTTTGAAGATCCAACCGAGCAAGTGTAGGGTAAAGACAAAAACCTGCAAGAACGATAGAAACACCCAGGAAAAAACAACGACCCCACCAAGAACGTGACATGGCGACCCCTAACCGGAAGACTTTTCCTGAAAATCCTTAAGCGACCCCTTACGAGCTACCTGCGTCTTCATCATTTTCACCCGCACCTGATCTGCTATTTCAACCGTTACCACTTGATCCGTGATCCCCCTCAGGGTACCCAGCATACCTGAATGAAGGATTACCTCATCTCCTACCTTCAAACCCGTAAGCATGGCCTGCTGTTGCTTCATTTTTTGTTGCTGAGGACGAAATACAAAAAAATACATCACTCCAAACATCAACAAGAAAGGAAACAAATTTGCTACCCCTCCGGATTGCAAAACACCTAACACACCCGGAGCAGGAGGCGGGACAACTCCCTCAACCTCAGCCCATAAAGGCATTGCATTGATCGCATCGAGAGCTCCCAACAAAAAAACTAACACCAAAAACTTTCTCTTAAAATACTTCACGATTTCCATTCCTTCTTCGTTTTCAGAAATTCTTGCCGGCAGCATACCCTTTTTTTTTCTCACTGCCCAGCCCTATGTGAATCCAAAACGTAACAATCTTTGAGATCATTCTGAGCCAAAGCTTAAAGAAGGAGGGAGCCCTACGAATACTAAGGATGTTGTTGACTTAAATAATCGGTTATTCTTGAGCGTCCTCGGTCTATTTATTTCTTTTGGTTGATTCAACTCCCATCAACGAATTCCCTCTGATGAGTTCATCACACTATTGGTTTCGGCAAAAATTTCTAATAAAATGGAATTCAGATCAGCCGGAGATAATGAAACATCAACTCCCTGCATTTCAGAAAGCTGAGCACTCCCAGCATCTCCGATTGGGTTACCATAAAACTTAGGAAATCCAAAGCAAATATTTTATCCATTAATAGAATTTATACATACATCCCATTTAGGAAGAGTCAGTGAACGTTTTAGTTTACTTAAATAGGGTTTAAGTTCTTTTTTTGTCAGAGACACCCCAGTCTCATAGACTTTTTCAAGTACATGTACGACAGGCTTTATGCCTTTCCAGGTCATAGATCCGGGTATCCAACAGCTTTACTGTAGAATCTAGAAGTTCCCCATTCCAGGTTTCTAGGATTCCCCAGCATCTTTCGATTGGATGGTATTTACTGTGATACGCTGGATAATAAACCAAGCGAATTTCTATTCCCGCTTTTTTTGAAAACTCAACCATTCTGCGAATAAACTGTGTTCAATTGCTGGCCAATTGCGGACCATTGTCAAGATTGATAACGAGTTGAATAATATGACTCGAGTTTCAAGTTTTTCAAAAATATTATTATTATTTGAATAATTAAGCATAAGCGGGTTCTAGATTTTCAGTCCTCTTTTTATAAGATCGAGTTTGTTTAACTTTTGGCATTTCTCTTCCAGAGAAATGTTTCCTCGAATCCCTTTCTTTAAAGTGATTTTCAAATTCTTTTTGCATGGATAAAAATTTATCCATGGGTAAATCTGACATCAGAATTTCGTAAAAGCACGAAAGAATAGATTCGTTTTTTAGTGATTCTCGTAGGCTACCGACTGTACAGAGAGGTAGTTTGTTTTCAATTCTGTAGACTTGTTTCGGATGGAATAAAAGACAGTGAT